>Ga0111153_1003_pt1 | contig 208251 bp, 190 predicted proteins | sample DeeMarSeWOR28_12_FD_80255 | JGI IMG/M metagenome (GOLD analysis project Ga0111153, IMG submission 80255) | Gammaproteobacteria bacterium SG8_31 | reverse complement strand
ACGATCTGGCATATCGAATACAGACAGATGAATCACCCAATTATCGGCCTCTAAGGCACCGCCGACGATGCCATCGCCGTGCAGCCGTAGATCCCGACCTTCGGCCAGCGCCTCGAAGTTTTCCACGTTGGCGCGAGCAACTCGGGACAGGAAGTCCGCCACCTGATCCTGTGATGGCGCGTCCGAGTCACCGACTTGGGATTCCAGGGCATCCATCGCGTAGCTGTCCAGGAGTTTCGGGAACAGCTTGCCAAAAGTCTCCGGGGCGTCGAACAGCTCAAGCCCTGCCACCTGGCCATCGAGGGCGAAGACCGCTCCATTCTGACCGGCCTTGGTCTTGAAGCGCTTGCGGTAGTTTTTGAGCATGGTCTCGGACCGTTCGTAGACGTCGGCCATGGCGCCGGTGGGCGAGTGCACATCCATGTTGGCGGCCTTACATGCCACGCTTTCCCAGACTTGGCCCTGGTGAGAACGACGGCTGCCCGACGCCCGCATCGAGGCGGATACCTGGGCCATCTTTTCGCGCCGGCCGCGGGCATACATGGCCCGCTTGGCCGAGGCGAAGTCGCGGCTGGCCCAGGACCAACGGCCCTGCTCCACGCAGGACACGGGGATCACGATCTTCTGCCCTGCCCCCACGAGGATGGTGATGTTTAGCACCCGATTCTGGCGGGCACCAATCAGCTCCTCGCCGTCCAATAGCAGAATACGATGGTCCGACGGATTCTCGAAGCGTAACTCCGGCACGCTGCCGCCCTCGGAGATTTCCGTAACCCGGCAGGCGCCCTGCTCCAGGCCCTCGTCCAGGATCAGGTAATCGGGTGTGCGGGCCTCAGCTGCGTAGAGCGGAAACACCGCCAGGTTGCGATAGGTTTTCGGCTCGCCGATGGAAAGTGCCGACAAGGTCTTGTCGATGATGGTCATTGTTGTCCTCCTTCCAGGGCCGGTCGTGCCGACCCCTCGGTAGGAGGGCGTGGCGACACGAAGGCCGCCGGGCGAATTTCTTCCCGGAATCGCAGTTTATGGGGGGTAGTGGCTCAGGGGGTGAGCCTGTGTAATCCAGGCATTGCCCGACAGCTGACGCGTTGCCTGCCCCGCCAATGAAGTTCGAAGTTATCGGCAAGATTCATAACCAGCGGACCTTTGCCACAGGCGCTGGTATCCGTGAACTCGCCAGGCTACGGCGAATATATGGTCATGCGCAGAGATACACTGGTATGAGGCTCCCGGCATCGGCAGGAAAGAGCTGAAGATAAAGTACTTGCTGGACTGAGAATCTTCGTATGGACAGGATCAAATTCGTCATTTGCATCGACAACACGGACTACCCGGCTTCCCTGGAAAAGCGCAAGATCTATGAGACGCTGCCCGACCCGGAGGCTGCCAGGTCTGGCCGGATTCGAGTGATTGACGAATCCGGCGAGGCCTATCTGTACCCGGCCAATTACTTTGTTGACGCTAACCTCTCCGACGACGTGTTGGCTGCGATCGTGAAGGCTGCCTGAATAGTTCGGCGATAGAAGAATGGGGGTGGGATTGATTCGGTTGCTTCGCAACCTCACCCTTCGGGCGGCGTCGCTACGCTCCGCCGTCTGTCGGCGCGCTCCGCGCGCCTCGGTTCGAACCCAGGTGGGTTCGTCCAAGGGGGTGGGATTCGAACCCACGGTAGGGTAAACCCTACACTTGATTTCGAGTCAAGCCCGTTCGACCACTCCGGCACCCCTCCGGAAGGCCCGGGATTATCCGCGTCGATGTCAGCCCCGTCAACGCAGCGCCGGCAGTCAGCGGCCCCAACGGGGGCACGGCCAGGGACCCCCGAAGCACTTTAATAAAATCAGCTAACTAACTGATTAGGATTAATTGAATCAGCGGCCGCCCTATTTCTGTGCAAGGGAACTTGTCGAAGAACGTGAACCTCTAGGCAGTTGCAGTCGTCCGATTGGTTATTATCGGCTGCAGGTACCCGGGGAGATCGGTTCTTGCGTGTCATCAGCACCCTGACCCTTTGTCTGCTGCTCACGACATGTCAGCTGTCGCCGAATCTGCTCGAGCAGGTGATCGACGAGGGCACGCTGCGCGTGGTGTCCCGGAACAGTCCCACGACCTTTTACCTGGGCCCCGAGGGCCCGATCGGGCCGGAGTACGATCTCGTCCGTGGCTTTGCCGATTACCTGGGCGTGGAGCTCGACATGTACTCGGTGGACAGCATCGGGGGCATTCTCGACGAAGTCGCCTCGGGACGGGCTCACCTGGCAGCGGCAGGCCTCACGGCCAGCGAAAACCGGGCGGAAGGTATCGTCTTCGGACCGGCTTATCGTTCGGTCACCGAGCTGCTCGTGTACGGGACGGTGAACAGTCGGCCCAAGGACATCGAGGATCTCTATGGCAAGCAGATCGGCGTGGCCGCCGACAGCAGCCACGTCGATACGCTGCTCGGTCTCCGGTCAGAGCATCCGGACCTGACCTGGCTGGAGTTCCCCACCGCCGACCAGGAAGAACTCCTGGGCCGGGTGTCCACCGGGGAACTGGACTACACCATCGTCGACTCCGCCGCATTCCAGGTCAGCCGATACTTTTATCCGGAGGCGAGAACCGCCTTCCAGGTCTCCGACGAGCAGCCGTTGGGATGGGCCCTCAAGGACAGCCGCGACACCAGCCTGCTGGATATCGTCGATCGGTTCTTCCTGTCCCGGCACTCGGCCGAGGTGATCGCCCAGGTCGACAGCCGGTACTTCCATCGTCGCAAGGAATTCGATTACGTCGGCGTGCGGACATTTCTCAGGCACATGGACTCCCGGCTGCCCAAGTACAAACAGCTGTTCCAGGCGGCCGCCAACGAGATCGGGATGGACTGGCGTCTGCTGGCGGCCATCGGTTACCAGGAGTCCCACTGGAACCCGGAAGCGGTGTCGCCCACGGGTGTCAAGGGCATCATGATGCTGACCCATGACACGGCCCGCATGATGGGCGTCGAGAACAGGGAGGATCCGAAGGAAAGTATCCTGGGCGGGGCCCGGTACCTGATGCGGGTCAAGCGAAAGATCCCGGAGCGCATTCCGGAACCGGACAGAACCTGGTTCACCCTGGCCGCCTACAACATCGGTTTCGGTCACCTGGAGGACGCCCGCATCATCACCGAGATGCTGGACGGTAACCCGGACGACTGGTTTGAAGTCCGCGCCAATCTCCCACTGCTGACGCAAAAGAAGTGGCACAGCCGCGTGAAGCGGGGATACGCCCGCGGATGGGCACCGGTCCACTACGTCGACAACATCCGCAGCTACTACGAGGCGCTGATGTGGCTGACGGCCGGCGACTTTTCCGATCCGGTCACCACCCAGACGACCGATAAAAACGAGGACGGGGGCAACACCACCTGAGTCAGCGCCGGGCGCGGAAGAACGACTTCAATAGGTCGCCGCACTCGTCCGCCAGTACGCCGGCCGTCACGTCGATCTGGTGGTTCAACTGGGGCGCGCGAACCAGATCGAAAACGCCGCCCGCCGCCCCGGTCTTCGGGTCGGCGGCGCCGAAAACGAGCCGGCGGATACGGGCGTGTACCATCGCACCGGCACACATGGCGCAGGGTTCCAGGGTGACGTACAGCGTGGCGCCGACCAGTCGATAATTACCGACCTTTCGACCAGCCTCGCGCATGGCCAGAATTTCCGCGTGGGCGGCCGGATCGTGACGGGTGACGGGCTGGTTCCAGCCCTCCCCGATAACCTCTCCGTCCATGACGACCACCGCCCCCACAGGGACCTCACCGGCCGCTTCCGCCTGTCGCGCCAGCCCCAGGGCCCGCCGCATCATCGCCGGATCGAGATCATTGGCCGGATGGGAAGTCATGGCTTGAAAGAATGGCCCACGCGGGGCGGGTACGCTCAGTCGCCGCCCGCGACCGTTATCGGATCAACAGGCCGAAGATGCCCAGGGCGACGATGACGGCCGCGACGAATCCCACGATTCGCGCCAGCACCTGGATGATGCGTGCGCGGTTCTGTTTGGCGCGGGCCTCTGCACCGCTGATCAGGAGCAGGGGCAGCAGTACATACCAGTATTCCCGCAAAAGGGCCGCGAAGAAATCCAGGTCCATCTCGCGTCACTCCCATTCGATGGTCGCCGGCGGCTTGCCGGAGATATCGTAGGTAACTCGGGAGATTCCTGCCACTTCATTGATGATGCGGCGCGACACGAGATCCAGGAATTCGTAGGGCAGGTGCGCCCAGTGCGCCGTCATGAAATCCACCGTTTCGACGGCCCTCAGGGCGACCACGTAGTCATATTTTCGGCCGTCTCCCATCACCCCGACGGAGCGGACCGGCAGGAACACGGCAAACGCCTGGCTGACTTTTTCGTAAAGCCCGTGGCGGCGAAGCTCTTCTATGAAAATATGGTCCGCCTCGCGCAACAGGTCGGCGTACTCCCTGCGTACCTCGCCAAGGATCCGGACGCCCAGGCCTGGACCCGGGAAGGGATGGCGGTAGACCATGTCATAGGGCAGGCCCAGCTCCAGGCCGATCTTCCTGACCTCATCCTTGAAAAGCTCCCGCAGGGGCTCCACCAGCTCCATCTGCATGATTTCCGGGAGCCCGCCCACGTTGTGGTGTGACTTGATGACGTGGGCCTTGCCGGTCTTGGCGCCGGCCGACTCGATGACGTCAGGGTAAATGGTTCCCTGGGCCAGCCAGCGGATGCCCTGCAGCCTGCCCGCCTCTTCCTCGAACACCTCGATGAACAGCCGGCCGATGATCTTGCGTTTCTCTTCCGGATCCGAGACACCGGCCAGGGCGTCGAGGAACCGGTCCTGGGCATTGACCCGAACGATGTTGATGCCCATGTGGCGCCCGAAGGTCGCCATGACCTGGTCGCCCTCCTCCTTCCTGAGCAGGCCGTTGTCGACAAAGACGCAGGTCAGATGATCCCCGATGGCCCGATGCAGCAACGCCGCCACCACCGAGGAATCGACGCCCCCGGACAGACCGAGGAGCACCCTGTCCTCGCCCACCTGCGCCCGTACGCGGGCGATGCTGTCCTCGATGATGCTGCCTGCGTTCCAATCCGAGCCGCAGCCGCAGATCTGGTGGACGAAACGCTGGAGAATGCGCGTGCCCTGGCGGGTGTGAGTCACCTCGGGGTGAAACTGCAGGCCGTAGAAGCGGCGCCCGTGATCCTCCATCCCGGCCAGCGGCGCGCTGTCGGTGCTGGCGATGACCTCGAAGCCCGGCGGCAGTTCTTCGACCCGGTCTCCGTGGCTCATCCAGACGTCCAGCACCCCTCGCCCGGCGTCGTCCGCGTGATCCTCGATATCCTCCAGCAGCCGGGAGTCGTCGGCGGCAGTGACGCGCGCATAGCCGAATTCGCGATGCAGGGAACTGGCCACCCGGCCGCCCAGCTGGGCGGCCATGGTCTGCATGCCGTAACAGATTCCCAGCACCGGCACGCCGAGCTCGAAGAGGGCACGGGGCGCCCGGGGCGGTTCGGAGACGGTCACCGATTCCGGACCGCCCGAGAGAATGACACCCTTCGGTGCGAAATCGCGAATCTCATGATCCGCCATATCCCAGGGATGGATTTCGCTGTAGACGCCCGCTTCCCGGACCCGGCGCGCAATGAGCTGGGTGTACTGGGACCCAAAGTCGATGATCAGGATCCGGTCGTCGTGGATGTCGTGTCGGTTCATGGGAGCGCCTGCTCTCAGTCTAGTCGATAGTTCGGCGCTTCCTTGGTGATCGCAACATCATGCACATGGCTTTCCCGGACCCCGGCGGTGGTGATCTTCACGAACAGGGGCTTGGACCGCATTTCATCGATGGTGACGCATCCGGTATAGCCCATGGCCGAACGCAACCCGCCGGCGAGCTGGTGAACGATGGCGATGATGCTGCCCTTGTATGGGACCCGGCCCTCGATACCCTCCGGCACCAGCTTCTCGATTTCGTCCGTGGCGTCCTGGAAATAACGATCGCTGGAGCCGTGCTTCTGGGACATCGCTCCCAGTGACCCCATGCCGCGGTAGGACTTGTAGGAGCGACCCTGGAACAGCTCGACCTCGCCGGGGGATTCCTCGGTGCCGGCAAACAGGCCACCGATCATCACCGAGTGGGCGCCGGCGGCAATGGCCTTGGCCAGGTCGCCGGAGTAACGGATGCCACCGTCCGCGATCAGCGGAAGACCGCTGTTCTTGAGCGCCGCGGCCACGTTGGCCACTGCCGATATCTGGGGCACACCGACCCCCGCCACCACGCGGGTGGTGCAGATGGACCCGGGACCGATACCGACCTTGACGCCGTCCGCACCGGCCTCGGCCAGCGCCTCGGCGGCCTCTGCCGTCACGATATTGCCGCCGACGACCTGCAGGTCCGGGTAGGCCTGCTTGATGCGCCGAACCCGCTCGAGTACGCCCCGCGTGTGTCCGTGAGACGTGTCCACCACCACCACGTCCACGCCGGCCGCCACCAGTGCCTCGACCCGTTCGTCGGTGTCGGGGCTGGTGCCCACGGCCGCGCCCACCCTCAGGGCGCCCCGATCGTCCTTGCAGGCGAGGGGGAAGTCCGTGGCCTTCTGGAAGTCCTTGGCGGTGATCATGCCTTTCAGGCGGAAGCCGTCATCCACCACCAGCACCTTCTCGATGCGATGCTTGTGCAATAACAGCAGCACTTCGTCGGGATCCGCGCCTTCCCGTACCGTGACCAGCTTGTCCTGGGGGGTCATCACGTCGGACACGGGTGCGTCCAGCCGGGTCTCGAAGCGCAGGTCCCGGTGGGTCACGATACCCACCAGCTGGTCCCCATCGACGACGGGGACGCCCGAGATGTTCTTCTCGCGGGTCAGTGCGAGGACTTCGCCGACGGTCTTCCCCGGCCCCACGGTAATCGGATCGCTGATCACGCCGCTTTCGTATTTCTTGACCCGCCGGACCTCGCGGGCCTGGGCCTCTGCGGTCATGTTCTTGTGGACGATGCCGATGCCGCCCTCCTGTGCCAGCGCGATGGCGAGCCGGGCCTCGGTGACGGTGTCCATGGCGGCCGCGACGATGGGAAGGCTCAGGTTGATTTCCCTCGTCAACCGCGTGGCCAGCTCGGCGTCCCTGGGCAGGATATTCGAGTATGCCGGCTGCAGGAGCACGTCGTCGAAGGTCAGAGCGTGTTCAACAATGCGCATGGCAATAGACTCCACTCGGGGCAGGGGGGGGATATAAACAGTCAATATTACGGCTCCGCCGCCTGACCGTAAACCAGAGGTCCCGCCCGCGAGTGGCCGCAGGTATCATCAGCCCATGGGTGACGGGACTTACGAAGCGGATCAGCCGGGCGGCGAGGTATTCACCGTCTCACGCCTCAACCGGGAGGCGCGCTATCTGCTGGAAGCCGGGTTCTCCTCCGTACGGGTCGAGGGAGAACTGTCCAACCTGGCCCGTCCCGGGTCGGGTCACATGTATTTCACCCTGAAAGACCAGGGCGCCCAGCTGCGCTGCGCCATGTTCCGGCAAAACAACCAGCGCCTGACCTTCCGGCCGGAGGACGGCCAGGCCGTGGTCTGCCGCGGGCGCCTCAGCATCTACGAGATGCGCGGCGAGTATCAGCTGATCGTCGAAGCCATGGCGCAGGCTGGCGAGGGGGACCTGCAGCGGGAATTCGAGCGGCTGAAAAAAAAGCTGGCCGCCGAGGGGCTGTTCGCCGAGGCGCGCAAGCGGCGTCCGCCCCCACTGCCGAGCCGCATCGGCGTCATCACCTCGCCCACCGGGGCCGCCGTCCGGGACATCCTCCACGTCCTGGCCCGCCGCTTCCCCGCCGTTCCCGTGCGTATCTACCCGGTGCCGGTCCAGGGCGAAGGGGCAGCGGCCAGAATCGTCGCCGCCGTTCGCAACGCGGGACGCCGGGCGGATTGTGACGTCCTGATCCTCGCCCGCGGGGGCGGAAGCATGGAGGATCTGTGGGCCTTCAACGAGGAGATCCTTGCCCGGGCAGTGTACGACTCGCCGATCCCGATCATCACGGGAATCGGCCATGAAATCGACTTCACGATCGCCGACTTTGTGGCCGACCTCCGCGCGCCGACACCTTCCGGCGCCGCCGAGCTGGCGGTGCCCGACGGCGCCGAGTGGCTGCGCCGCTACGAGGTCCTGGAATCCCGGCTCCGCGCCCTGGTGGCACGGGCGCTGGCTGACCGGGGGCAGAAGCTCGGATGGACCGCCCAGCGGCTGCGGCGACTGCATCCAGGCAACCGGCTTCGCCAGCAGGCCCAGCGGCTGGACGAGCTGGAGCAGCGGCTCGGCCTGGCATGCCGGGGGCGGATCCGGCATTTGCGCACCCATCTGGCGGCCCTGGCGGGAGAGTTCAAGGCGGCTTCGCCAAGGCCGATGATCCGGGCGGCCCAAGAACGCCTGCACACCACCGAGGGCCGGCTGCGTTCCGCGACCCGCCGCGCGATCGAGCGCTACCAGGGACGGCTGGAAGTCCTGGCCAAGACACTCCAGGCCGTGGGTCCCGAGGCGACCCTGGAGCGGGGTTACGCCATCGTGACCCTGCCCGGCGACCAGATCGTCCGGGACCGGTCCCAGGTCTCCGTTGGACAGGATGTCTCGGTGCGGGTCGCCGTGGGCAGATTCTCGGCCCGGGTCACGGACGACGATCAGGAGCGGTCGTAAAAACCTGCGATCACGGGGCGGAAACGGTCCATGTCCACCAGGAAGGAGTCGTGGCCCTGGATGGACGGGAGGGATACGAAATCCACTTCCCTGTCCGGATGCTCCAGACACTCGGCCAGATCCTCCTGCTGATGGATCGGGAAGAGAAAATCCGACTCGGCGCCCACCACCAGGGCACGGGAGACGGTGGATTTGCCGAGCTCCGTGGCCACGCAACCGCTGTGCTCACCCACGTCGAACAGATCCATGGCCCGTGACAGATACAGGTAACAGTTGGGATCGAAGCCGCCGGTGAACTTGTTGGCATGGGCCTCCAGGTAGGCCTCGACCTCGAAGTCGATGCCGAAGGAATCGCCCGGATCGTGCTCGGCGCCGGTTCGCTCCCGACCGAAACGCATCGCCCATTCCTCGGCGGACCGGTAACTGACCATCCCCAGCTTGCGGGCCAGCTGCATCCCCTGGATAGGCGGATCCTCCGGGTCGTAATCGCCGTTGTTCCACTTGGGATCCGAGCGAATGATCTCCCGCTGGAGGGAGCGCAACGCGATGGCGAAAGGCTCCGCCCGGGCGGCCGACGAGATCGTGACAATACCGTCCGACGCCTTCGGATACAGGGTGCAGAACGCCAGCGCAGACATGCCGCCCATGGAGGCTCCGACCACGCTGTGCAGCCGCAGGACGCCCAGTGCCTTGACGACTTCGTAGCCGGCCGTCGCGATGTCCTCGATGGACAGAACCGGAAATTCCAGGCCCCAGCGCCGTCCGGTGGCCGGATTGACCGACGCCGGACCGGTACTTCCGAAACAGCTGCCCAGGGAGTTGACGCAGACGACGAAATATCGCCGGGTATCGATGGGACGGCCGGGGCCGACCATCTCTTCCCACCAGCCCGGTGACTGGTCCTCGGCGGAAGACGCGGCGTGGGCCGAGGGAGACAGACCGGTAAACAACAGGACGCCGTTGTCTCGCTCCGGCGACAGCTTGCCCCAGGTCTCGTACGCCAGATCCACCGCAGGCAGGCAACCGCCTCGATGCATCTGGAACTCGGCGTCTAGATGAATGATTTTTCGTGCGGAAAACATCAGCTTAGGCGACCTGCGGACAGGCGAAACGTCGATTCTCCCGGATAGGCAGCCGGATTGCCAGCGGGACTCAGCGTCCCTTGCCCTTGTTGAGCTTCTTGCGACGCTTCCGGTCGCGCTCCTGCCGCGGGGTCAGCTTCTTCCTTCTGCCGGCAAAGGGGTTCTCCGGCGACCGCAGCTCGATTCGCACCGGCGTCCCGGCCAGATCAAAAACTCTGCGAAAGGTATTGATCAAATAACGACGATACGTGGCGGGCAGACGGTCCGCCTGCGTGCCGTGGATGACCACGGTGGGCGGATTACGACCGCCCTGGTGGGCGTACCGCAGCTTGATCCGCCGCCCCCTGACCGTCGGCGGGGCATGGGCGGCGACCGCGCCCTGCAACGTCTCCGTGAGCACAGCGGTGGGCATATCCCGGAATGCGGCCTCCCGGGCGGCGTCCACCGCTTCGAGGAGGTTGCCGACCCCGGACCCGTGCAGGGCGGAGATGAAATGGAGGGGGGCGAAATCGACGAACGGCAGGCGGAGATCGATCTGCCGGCGAACCGCCTCCCGCTGGTCTGCTTCAAGGCCGTCCCACTTGTTGACGGCGACCACCATGGCCCTGCCGCGCTGGACCGCCAGGCCCAGCAGGCTGGCATCCTGCTCGGTGACGCCTTCGCTGGCATCGAGCACGGCGATCACCACATTGGCGCTGTCGATCGCCTGCAAAGCCTTGATAATGCTAAATTTCTCTATCGCTTCGTCGACGCGGCCGCGCCGCCGGATGCCGGCCGTATCTACCAGGACGTAATGTTTTCCTTCCCGCTCGAAGGGGACGTCGACGCTGTCCCGGGTAGTGCCCGGGAGATCGAAGGCCAGCACACGCTCCTCGCCAATCATGCGATTGATCAGGGTCGACTTGCCCACGTTGGGGCGACCGATCACCGCCACCCGGGTCACCTCCCCGGGCGTGGCCGCCTGTTCTGTGGCCGGAAACGGTTCCAGAACATCGTCCATCAGGTCGCCGACCCGGTCGCCGTGGGCAGCGGAGATCACGGCGGGCTGTCCGAAACCGAGTCGGAAGAAATCTGCGGCGGCCATGTCCGCCTCCAGACCTTCGGCCTTGTTGAGAATCAGCCGCACATTGGCGCCGCGGGTGCGGAGCAGCTCGGCCACCTCCTCGTCGGCCGCCGTCACGCCCTCTCTGGCATCCACCAGGAAGAACACCACGTCACTCTCCGCCAGGGCCAGCATCGTTTGCCGGGCCATCAGGCCCTCGAGTCCCTGGGTCCGGCCGGCCAGCCCACCGGTGTCCACGACAATGTACGGCGCCGGGCCCACTCGCCCGAAACCGTAACGCCGGTCGCGGGTCAGCCCCGGCATATCCGCGACGAGGGCATCCCGGGTGCGCGTGAGGTAATTGAACAGGGTGGACTTGCCGACGTTCGGCCGCCCGACCAGCGCGATGACGGGAAGCACGACGGCCCCCGCGCCTGTCAGTCGCCGCTCGGGCGCTTGGCCCGATAGGCCGCCAGGCGTCCGGATTCTGTCTGCACGAACAACAGGTCACCCGCCGTCACGGGCTGACCGACGATGGCCGCGCTGTCGACCCGGACCCGCGCCTCGAGATCCCCGGTGACTGCATTCAGCCAGTGGAGGTAACCTTCGAAGTCACCGACGATGACCGAATTCTCGTGGGGCGTCGGCGAAGTGAGTTGCCGCATGTGCAGGGCCTCCTGGGTCCACAGTATGGCCCCGCTGCTCCTGCTGAGGGCGACCACGTCGCCGGTCTGATCCGAGGCGTAGAGGGTGGTCCAGTCCACGCCCAGGGTCTCGTAGCTGGGCACGTCCTGGGACCAGAGAACCTGCCCGGATTCCGCCGCCAGGCTGGCGACCCTGCCGTTGTAGCTGCCCACGTAAACATCCTGACCGACCACCACGATCGAGGAATCCACGTCGGCGAGCCGTTCCAGTTCGGTCTTGCCGCTGGGCGGCGCAATCACGTTCTCCCAGCGAATATCGCCGTCGTCCAGGTCATAGGCCGCGATCCGTCCGTTGTCGAACCCAGCAATCACGGCAGACTCGATGATGGCGGGCGCCGAGTTCCCGCGCAGGGACAGCCTGGGCACCTGCTGCTCGACGCTCCAGAATTCGCTGCCGTCGGCCGCGTCCAGCGCCCGCAGATATCCGTCCACGGTGCGAACGATGACAAGGCCGTTTCCGACGGCGGGCCGGGCCAGCACTTCCCCGCTCAGGGTCGCCTTCCAGCGACCGGTGCCCTCGAGGGCGTCCAGGGCGACGATCTGGCCGTCGGTGGTGCCAAACACGACCAGCCCCTCGCCCACGCTGGGCCCGGCCGAGAGCTCGGCATCCGTATCGACGGCCCAGACGCGACGGCCGTTTTCCGCGTCAACGGCGATAGCCCGACCATCGAACGTGCCCGCGTACACCCGGCCCCCGTCCACGGCCGGCGACAGCGCCAGCATCAGCAACTCGGTGCCGCCGCCGATGCGCTGTTCCCATACCCGGGAGACCTTGAACGCGGCATCAAAATCGGTGAGTTCGGCTGGCGGATCGATGGGTTCATCATCGTCACCAAACACGGAACATCCGGTCGCGCACAGGACCGCAAGCAGCAGAAGGAGCTGACGACTCATGCGTCCCCCGCCCGCTCCGTCCCGTCTTCGTCGGCGGGCACGTCCAGGGCCTCCATTTTCAGCTGCACGGCCTGCGGGTCGATGACGCCTTCCGCTGCGCCCTGAAGCGCCAGCTCGTATTCCTCCGAAGCCGCACGCATTTCTCCCCGGCTCGCGAGGGCGTCGCCCCGGATTTCGTGAAAGCGGGCCTGGAACGCACCGGCCCGGGAGAGGTCCAGCACCTCCAGCGCCCGGTCGTCCTCTCCGGCCGCCACCCAGACCCGGGCCAGGCGGATCCGGGCAACGCGCTCGAGTTCCGGGTCACTGGTGGAATCGACGATGGCCTGCAGGTGCCCGGCCGCACCGTCGAGTTCGCCGCTTTCCACCAGCAGCCGCGCCAGCATCAGTCGCCCCTGGTCGGCGTAGGGCGTGGCCGCGTAGTCCGCCTCCAGATCGGCCAGGGCCGCCGCAGCCGCTGCACGATCGCCGGAATTCACCGCCGTGGTGAGATCCTGGTAGATGGCGCCGGCCGCTTCGGCTCGGGAGATCTGGTAGGACTGCCAGTAGTTCCAGCCGGCGAGCCCGGCGACCCCCAGCACGAGACCGGCGACGACAAAGGCCCCGTTTTCCCGCCACCAGTTCTTGATCTGCTGAATCTGTTCTTTTTCCGACAGGTACTCTTCCACTTCGAACCTCGCTACAGAATTACTCTTCGACAGGCCCGCCACAGAGGGCGCGAAGCCGCTCCGGCAGATCCCCCAGTGATACTGTCTCCTGCGGCTGATCGCTTCGCAGTGGCTTGACCACGATGCTGTCCGCGTCCAGCTCATCCTCGCCCATAATCAGGGCATACTCGGCCCCGCTCCGATCCGCTTTTTTCATCCTGGCTTTCATGCCACCGCCGCCACAATGGAGCCATAGCCGCAATCCCGGCACGGCGTCGCGGAGAGATTCGGCCAGGGACTGGGCTCGCCGCTCCGGCTTGCCCGCGAGGGGCACAAGATACACGTCGGGCGCGGCAGCCTCCGGGGCGAGCCCGGTGTCCTGCAGAAGCTCCACCAGGCGTTCGACGCCCAGGGCCCAACCGATCGCCGGCGTCGGCCGGCCGCCGAGCTGCTCCACGAGCCCGTCGTAACGGCCACCCGAACAAACCGCGCCCTGGGCACCGAGCCGATCCGTGGTCCACTCGAACACCGTCCTGGTGTAGTAATCCAGTCCGCGAACGAGCCTTGAATTGATCCGGTACGCCAGCCCCGCATCGTCGAGCATGCCGCACAGGGCATCGAAGTGTTCCGCCGACTCCGGGTCGAGGTGCGCGGTGATGTCCGGGGCGCCGTCCAGAACGTCGGCCATCTCGGGATTCTTGCTGTCGAGGATGCGCATAGGATTCTGCCCGAGTCGCCGACGGCTGTCCTCGTCCAGGGCGTCGTGGTGATCCGTGAAGTAATCGACCAGGATCCGGCGATACGCAGCCCGGGACGCCGGTGTTCCCAGGGAGTTCAACTCCAGCTGCAGATCCTGCAGGCCGAGCCGCTTCCACATGCGCGCGCACACCAGGATGAGCTCGGCGTCGATGTCCGGCCCGGGCAGTCCGAATGCCTCGGCGCCCATCTGGTAGAACTGCCGGTAACGGCCTTTCTGCGGCCGCTCGTACCGGAACATCGGGCCCGCGTACCAGAGTCGCGGCTGCAGATTGTGAAACAGCCCGTGAGTGATGCCGGCCCGCACACAACTGGCCGTGGCCTCGGGACGGAGGCTGAGACTGTCGCCGTTGCGGTCCTGAAAGGTGTACATCTCCTTCTCGACGATGTCGGTGACCTCGCCGATGGACCGGGCGAACAACTCGGTCCTCTCCATGATGGGGAGCCTGATCTCCCGGTACCCGTACGCCTGCACGGTCTCCCTGACCACGTCCTCGAGCCACTGCCAGGCCGGCGTCTCCTCCGGGAGAACGTCGTTGATCCCGCGAATGGGACTGACGGTTCTGCTCATGGGTCTTCGCTCCGCCGCTCAGTCGGCGTTGCCGTCAGGTATCGAGAACCGGGCGGTATTGCCCTGGCGGGCGGACGCAGGAACGGAGAAGGTCTCGCCACCATAGGCAATCGTGACGCCGCTCCAGTTTCCCAGAAACACCTGGAAAGGCGCCTGGCCCGTGATCGTCCGTTGCGTTCCCCGTCGGCCCATCTCGTAGGCCAGGCGGCGACCTTGCCCATCCCTGACGTCCAGCCAGGAATCCTTGTCGAAACTGAAAACCAGCTGGCCCGGCGCCTCGACGGCCTGGGACGACTGGGGCGCCTCTGACTGGGCGCTGTCCGCCGCGGGAACGTCCTGGGGCGCCGGCTCGACCGGAATCGCGACGGCCGCCGACTGTGGCGGGGAATCCGCGGCCGCCCTACCCGGCGCTGACGCCTGCTCCGTCGGCCCCGTGTTCGGATCCGCGGGCGCCGGGGCAGGCTCCGCCTCCACCGCGCGGGCCGTCGGCTGATCGGATTCGGCCGTCGGCGCGTCTCCGTTCTGGAGCACCCGCCAGACCACGATGGCCGAAGCCAGTACGGCCACGGCGAGCACGATCCACAGCGCCCGCTGACCCATGACAGGCCGCCGGGATTTCTCTACCGTCGGCGTCACTGACAGGGAAGCGGCGGACTGTTCCGTGGCGATGGCGTCGTACGCGCGGATGACTGTGTCGGGATCGAGGGCCAGCAGACGCGCATATTTGCGCAGGTGGCCCCGGGCGAAAACCGGCGCGCCCAAGCTTTCGAAGCGATTCTCCTCCAGCGCCAGGACCACCGATTCATCCAGATTCAGGGATTCGGCCGCCTTGGCCGTGGACAGCCCCCGCGCACGGCGGGCGCTGACCAGCAGGTCGCCCGGCAAAGGCTCGAAAGCCTCGACCTGGCGCGATTCCAGATTCGGCGTGTTGGACGGTTCCGTCACCGGGACTCCCCGCGAAGACGCTGCCTCTCAGCCTCGTCCGGAAACTCGACGCTGAGCTGCTTGCGGTAGGCCTCGGCGGCCACCTCGTCACCCAGTGCCGACTCGATTCGCACACCCAGTGAAAGAGAGTCCTGGGTGGGCTTTCCAACGGCATGGAAGCGCTCCAGGAACGCCCTGGCCTGGAGCGGCCGATCGGTATCCAGGGAGAGGACGGCCAGCCGCAGGAGGGCTTCCCGGTACATGGGATTGACCTCCAGGGCACGGCGCAGAAACACCTCCGCCGCCTGCTGGTCCGGGATGCCGAGGGCGCATACGGCCGCGTTGGCGAAAGCGACCTCGGGCGTGCGGTAGAGCACGTTCTCGCCGGCCCGGCGGAAATATTCGAGCCCTTCCTCGCGCCGATCCGTACGGCACAGATAGCCCCCATAGGAATTGGCCACATCCGGATTGTTCGGCGCCAGCTTCAGTGCAGCCCGGTAGTTCTCGTCGGCCTTCTTCTGCTCGCCAATACGCTCGTAGACAATTGCCAGGTAGACGCGGGCCGTGGGCAGCTTCGGATCCTGGCTGACCGACTTCTCGAGTTTGTCCCGCGCCAGCTCCAGCTCCCCTCTCTGCAGATAGTTGGCGCCGAGCTGGAGATTGGCCCGCGCGGCATCCTCCAGGGACACCTCCACCGGGTTGGTCTCCGTGGTTATGCAGGCGGTCTGCCCGATCAGCAGCACACCGATGAATATCGCTCTAAGCGTTCTGATCATGATCTCACCGCCAGCTGCACCAGTTTCTTGCCCAGTCTAATCCTCGTCCGGTCGCTGACCTGACCGGCCAACTGACCGCAGGCGGCATCGATATCGTCGCCCCGGGTTTTGCGAATCGTGGCCCGGATGCCCTTCTGTAGCAATATTTCGCGAAACCGCTCTATTGCGGCCATCGGCGATCTTTCGTACCGGGTTCCGGGGAACGGATTGAACGGGATCAGGTTCACCTTGCCCGGTCGATGCTTCATCAGCGCGGCCAGGGCACGGGCGTGAGCCGGCTGATCGTTGACCCCGTCCAGCATCACGTACTCGAATGTGATGAACCGGCCATACACCTCGGATGCGTAACGCCAGCACGCATCGAGCAATTCGGCGATCGGGTAGCGTCGGTTGATCGGCACCAGCTGGTTTCGCAGCTCGTCATCCGGGGCATGCAGCGATACGGCCAGGGCCACGTTGCAGTCCTGCCCCAACCGATCGATCATCGGCACGATTCCGGAGGTGCTCAGCGTCACGCGGCGGCGGGACAGCCCGAATCCGAAGTCGTCCAGAAAGAGCTGCAGCGCCGGGATCACGTTCCTGTAATTGGCCAGGGGTTCCCCCATGCCCATGAGCACCACGTTGGTCACGATGCGGTCGCCGTCCGGCCTGTATCCCATTTCCCGGTTGGCCAGCCAGACCTGGCCGACGATCTCCGCCGTATCCAGGTTCCGATTGAAGCCCTGCTGGGCGGTCGAGCAAAAGGAACAATCCAGCGCACAGCCCACCTGGCTCGATATGCACAGCGTGCCGCGGGCAGGCTCGGGGATAAACACCGTTTCGATGCCCTGGGTGGCCCCCATGCCGAGCATCCACTTCCGGGTGTCGTCGCGGGATCGCTGCTCGGTCACGATCTCCGGCACGCGAATCTCCGCTACGTCGGCGAGGGTTTTCCGAAGCGTCTGCGATATATCGGTCATTTCCTCGAAGTCGCCCACGCCCCGCCGATAGATCCAGTTCATGATCTGGCGGGCACGGAACGGCTTCTCGCCCAGCCCCACGAAGAAGGCCTCCAGGTCGGGCCTGGGCAAACCGAGCAGATTGACGCGTTCGACGCTCACTGGAGGATTGACGAGTCCGCTAGCGGGTCCGGGGACAGATCTGATCGTCTGAGAAAAAGAACGCGATCTCCTGTCGCGCCGTGTCCGGCCCGTCGGAGCCGTGCACCACGTTCTCCTCGATGCTGGCCGCGAAATCCGCCCGGATCGTGCCCGGGGCTGCCTTGGCCGGATCGGTGGCCCCCATGATCTCGCGATTCTTGACGACGGCGTCCTCGCCCTCGAGCACCTGGACCATCACCGGACCGGACGTCATGTACTCGATGAGGTCATTGTAAAACGGGCGCTCGCGGTGGACAGCGTAGAACTCGCCCGCCTGCGCCTTCGTCAGGTGCAGCATGCGTGCGGCCACGATTTGCAGTCCCGCCGCCTCGAAGCGACGATAGATTTCGCCGATGATGTTCTTCTGAACGCCATCGGGCTTGATGATGGAGATGGTCCTTTCAGTGGCCATTTCTTACCCCGGGAAGTCACAAAGAAAATAGGCATCCCCGCAGCCGGCACTCGGCGCGAGCGCCGCCGGAGACGAGATAAACTGACAAGTGTAAATGCGGGCCTGAAACGCTGCAAACGCTGTCAGGGCTAGACGTTGAAGCTTTCTCCGCAGCCGCATTCCCCCTTGACGTTGGGGTTGCGGAACTTAAACGCCTCGTTGAGGCCCTGCCGGACGAAATCCACCTCTGTACCGTCGATCAGCGGCAGGCTGCCCTTGTCCACCACGATCTTGACCGCCCGATGCTCGAATACCACGTCGTCCGGGCAGACGTCGTCAGCGTAGTTGATGACGTAGGCGAATCCCGAGCATCCGGTCTTCTTGACCCCGAGGCGCAGACCGACGCCGGCCCCGCGGCGATCGAGGTACTCGCGGACCCGGTCGGCAGCGGACTCGGTCAGACTGATAGCCATAGGCGTCTAATCCTCGTTTCTCTGTAACTGACTTGCGGCGTCTTCCAGGGCATCCTGGACCACCAGCAACACGCCGAGCTTATAGTCGGGCACTTCGAGCAGACTCGCAAGGGACAGGGGATCGAGCCAGGACGTATCGGACAGGGAACGACCTTCGGCCGCTTCTGCCACCCAGGAGGCCGCCGCGATGGCGTGGGGGCAGCCGTAGGCACGAAATACCCCTTTATCCACCGTATCCCCGCGGATTCGAAAATCGAACTCGACCCGCGTTCCCAGCGCCTCGTCACCGGCCGCGCCCGTGACCGCCCGCCCCAGTAATCGTCCCGCGTTATCGGGGCGCTCGAAGCGCTCCCTGACCTGTGTGCTGTAGTCCAGTGCGTCCAAAACTCCTCTCCTCAACTCGCCTGACGCTCTCCCCTCACCACGTTCTTCGGCGCCAGGCCCCTCAGTCGATGCACCTGGTCCGACACGATGGCCACCGCCCGGTCGAGTTCTTCCGCCGTGGTGTACCGGCCGATACTGAAGCGGATCGAACTCTGGGCCAACTGATCGCTGCGCCCGAGGGCCCTGAGTACGTAACTGGCCTCGCGGGTGGCGGACGTGCAGGCCGATCCGCTCGACACCGCCAGTTCACGCAACGCGAAAAGCAGGCTCTCGCCCTCGACGCCCTCGAAGCTCACGTTCAGGATGCCGGGGATGCGCGCCTGCGGGTGTCCGTTCAGCATCACGCCGCCCAGGCGACTGATCCCCTCCCAGAGCCGGTCGCGAAGCATCTTCAGTCTTTCTGCCTCCTCTGCCGCCTCCTCACGGGCGATCCGGAAAGCCTCGCCCATGCCGACAATCTGATGGGTCGGCAGTGTTCCCGAGCGCATGCCCCGCTCATGCCCCCCGCCATGGATGATCGGTTCCAGTCGGCTGGCGGCACCGCTGCGCACGAACAGGGCGCCGATGCCCTTGGGGCCATAGATCTTGTGGCCGGATACCGACATGAGATCCACGTGCATCCGGTTCACGTCCAGCGACAGTTTGCCGGCGCTCTGGGCGGCGTCCACGTGAAACAGCACGCCGCGCTCCCGGCACACCCGACCGATCGAGGATACGTCCGAAATCACGCCGGTCTCGTTGTTGACATGCATCACCGAGACCAGAAGGGTGTCGTCCCGCAGGGCGTCACGGACCTGCTCGGGCGTCACGCGCCCGGCGTCCCCCGGCAGCAGATAGGTCACCTCGAAACCCTCCCGCTCCAGCTGCCTTGCCGTATCCAGGACGGCCTTGTGCTCGGTCCTGCTGGTGACGATGTGCCGGCCTCGATCGCGAAACGCGTGCGCGACACCCTTCAGAGCCAGGTTGTCGGATTCGGTGGCGCCCGAGGTCCAGATCACTTCCGTGTGATTGGCTCCGAGAAGACGGGCCACTTCCCGGCGGGCCATCTCGACCCGGCCCTGGGCATCGCGTCCCAGCTGGTGGGACCGGGACGCCGGGTTGGCAAAGACGCCGTCCCGGGTCATGCACTCGCACATGACGGCCGCCACGCGATCGTCCACCGGCGTGGTGGCGGCGTAATCGAGATAAATAATGTTCTTCGCGCAAATCATTTCGACGCAGTGTCCTCGTTGCGCCCGTCCGCAGGTCGATGGTCACCGGGCGCCAGGGCTGAAAGTATGCCACGCAGGATGGCGATCTCGTTGCTGTCCGGCTCCGCCCGGGCGAACAGGCGTCGCAGGCGGAGCATGAGATGCCTGGGATTGGCCGGGTTCAGGAACCCCGTCCCAGTCAGCGCCCGTTCCAGGTGGTCGAAAAAATGCGCCAACTCGTCGGCGGTGGCCAAGGGTGTCTCCCTCGGCTCACGCAGCCTGTCCTCGCCCCCGGTCGCCACCATGATCTCGTAGGCTATGACCTGGACAGCCATGGCAAGGTTCAGTGAGCTGAAATCCGGGCGGGTCGGGATCTGGACCAGCGCATGGCAGAGCTTGAGTTCCTCGTTGGTGAGGCCGGACTGCTCCCGGCCGAAAATCACGGCCACTTCCCCCGAGCGCGCCTCCGCGACCACTCTCTCGCCGCACTCCCTGGGGGTCAGCAGCGGCCAGCGCAGGGAGCGCTGTCGAGCGCTCGCGCCGAGGACGAACCTGCACCCGGCGAGCGCCTCGTCCAGGGACCGGCACACCCGGGCCTCGTGCAGCAGATCGGCTGCGCCTGTGGCCCTGGCACTCGCCTCGGCACTGGGGAATACGGCGGGATTGACGAGCCACAGCCGGTCGAGAGACATGGTTTTCATCGCCCGGGCGGTCGCTCCGATGTTGCCTGGGTGGGAGGTTTCGACCAGTACCACGCGCACCGGCAGGCCTGCATCCCGTGAGGTCACGTCAACACCCGTGTTCATCTCTGCTATTCTACCCGCCCCGCGAAGGCCTCAGCCACGCACCCCAGCTTGCCAACGGCTTCCTGACCAGATCATGCAACCGCTACTCAACATCGGCGTCCGGGCCGCGCGACGCGCGGGTGAAATCATCATCCGCAACATCAACCGGCTCGACAGCATCAAGATCAGCTCCAAGGGACGGAACGATTTCGTGAGCGAGGTTGATCGGCAGGCCGAGGCCGACATCATCGCCACCATCCGACGCAGCTACCCGGATCATGCTTTTCTCGCGGAAGAGTCCGGCCAGCAAGGCGACTCCGAATTCGTCTGGATCATCGATCCCCTGGACGGCACCACCAATTTCCTGCACGGGTTCCCGGTGTTCGCCGTATCGATCGCCCTGGCCCACCGCGGACGGCTCGAGCAGGCCGTGGTCTACGATCCCATGCGCCAGGAGCTGTTCACCGCCAGTCGGGGCGAGGGCGCCCAGCTCGATGGCCGGCGCATCCGCGTCAGCGGGCAGCGGAACCTGGAGTCCGCCCTCATCGGCACCGGGTTCCCGTTTCGCGGCAAGGAGTCCTGGCTGGAAGCTTATCTGCCCATGCTCCGGGCCGTGATCGCCTCTACGGCCGGCGTCCGCCGCCCCGGCGCCGCCAGTCTCGATCTTGCCTATGTGGCGGCCGGACGGCTGGACGGCTTCTGGGAACTGGGACTCAAGCCCTGGGACATGGCCGCCGGCGGTCTGCTGATCCAGGAAGCCGGCGGACACGTTTCCGATCTTTCGGGCGGCGGCGACTACCTGGAGCGGGGTGACATTATGGCGGGCAACGGTCGCATCCACCAGGCGCTGTCCCAGCTGATCGGGCCCCTGCTGCCTGATAACGACGCCGACTGAACCGACGGCGACCCTAAGGCAGGGCGTCGATCTCCGACTCCTCTTTCTGCGGCGGCATCAGGTCGGTGGCCGTCACGTCCAGTGCCAGTGCTGTCGGGCTGGCGATATAGATGGACGAGTAGGTACCCACTGCCACGCCGACAATCAGGGCCGTAGAGAACCCGTGGATGGCCTCGCCGCCAAAGATGAATAGCGCCAGCAACACCAGCATGGTCGTCCCGGAAGTCATCAGGGTCCTGGCAAGCATCTGGTTGATGGAGAGGTTCATGACCTCCACGGTGTCGTGCTTGCGGATTCGCAGCAGGTTTTCCCTGATGCGGTCGAAAACGACAATGGTGTCATTCAGGGAGTAGCCAATGACCGCCAGGATGGCCGCCAGCACGGCCAGATCGAACGGCAGATGCAGATACGCGAAGAAGCCGAGGGTGATGATGACATCGTGCACCAGGGCCGCCACCGCGCCGACGGCGAATTTCCACTGGAACCGGAACGCCACGTAGCCGAGGATCATCAGCAGCGCGAACAGCGTGGCCAGGCCGCCGGCTTCGGCCAGCTCCTCCCCGACCTGCGGACCGACGAATTCCACCCGGCGAAGATTCACGCCGCTGTCGATCCCGCGCAGCACTTCCATGACCCGGTCGCGCACGGCGCTGCCGGCCCCGCTCTCCTGGGCTTCCAGCTGGATGACCACGTCCCGGGAACTGCCGAAGTTCTGGACCACCGCGCCCCCAAACCCGGCCTCGGCCAGTCCCGAGCGGACCGCGGTGAGATCTGCCGCCATCGGGAATCCGACCTCGATCACCACGCCGCCGGTAAACTCGATGCCGAAATTCAGCCCCCGGGCGAACAGCCCGATCAGGGAAAGCACGATCAGGGCCGCGGAAAAAGCCAGCGCCAGGCGGCGCTTGCCCATGAAATCCAGGTGAGTGGTCTTGCTGAGAAACTCCATTCCGGTCTCCTCAGATCGCCAGCCGCTTCACGCGTCGGGCGCCGTAGATCAGGTTGACGACCGCCCGGGTGCCGACGATCGCGGTGAACATTGACGTGAGAATGCCCAGCGACAGGGTGACGGCAAAGCCCCGGATCGGGCCGGTGCCGAAGGTGAACAGCACGATCGCCGCGATCAGGGTAGTGACGTTGGCGTCGGCGATACTCGAAAACGCCTTCTCGTAGCCGGCCTGGATACTCGCCTGCGGTGAGTTGCCGTTCTTTAACTCTTCCCTTATGCGCTCGAAGATCAGGACGTTCGCGTCCACCGCCATACCGGTGGTCAGCACGATACCGGCGATACCGGGCAACGTCAGGCTCGCCTGGAGCATCGACAACAGCGCGATAATCAGCACCAGGTTGGCCAGCAGCGCCAGGTTGGCCACCAGTCCGAACACCTGGTAATAGACGCCCATGAACAGAACGACCAGAACGAATCCTATGACCACCGCACGCATGCCCTTGTCGATGTTGTCCTGTCCCAGGCTCGGCCCGATGGTGCGCTCCTCGACCTTGTAAATCGGCGCCGCAAGGGAACCGGCTCTCAACAGCAGCGCCAGGTCCCTGGCTTCCACCGGATCCAGGCCCGTGATCATGAAGCTGGAGCTGAACACACCGCGGATGGTGGCGACGCTGATGACCTCTTCCTCGACCTTCGTGACGTCGACCATCTCTCCGCCACGTTCCACCGTTTCCCGCTTCTGCTCGATGAACACCACCGCCATGCCCTTGTTGAGGTTCTGGCGGGTAGTCTCGCCCATCTTGCGGGCCCCCTTGGCGTCCAGATCCACGAATACCGCGGGCTGGCCCTCGGAAAACCCGGCCGAGGCGTCGGTCAGCTGATCGCCGCTGACGATGATGTCGCGCTTCAGCAGTACCGGCGAGCCGTCGCGACGCTTGTAGAGCTTCGATCCCAGGGGCGCGCGTCCACGACGCTCGGCCTCGAAGGGGTTGTTGTTCTCGTCCACCAGCCGGAACTCCAGGGTGGCGGTGGCACCGAGCACCCTCTCCGCCTGGGCCGGGTCCTGGACACCGGGGAGCTGTACGACGATGCGGTCCAGTCCCTGGCGCTGAACGACGGGTTCCGCGACGCCCAGCTCGTTGACCCGGTTGCGCAGCGTCACCGTGTTCTGCTGGATAGCAAAATCCTGGCGCTGGCGGATCTGATCCTCGCTGAGGCGTACCCGGACCTCGTAGGCGTCTGCGGCGGCCGATGTGTCGACCACGAGCCCCGGATCCGCATCCCGCACCAGTGCTTCAGCGGCATTCATGTCGTCGCCACTGCGGAGCACAATGACCACCTGCCTGCCGTCGTGCCGCACCGAGGCATAGCGGATGCGCTCATCCCGAAGCATGGAACGGAAGTCCGATTCGTAACGGTCCAGGGCCTGGTTAATGGCCGCTTCCATGTCCACTTCGTAGAGGAAAAAGACGCCGCCGCGGAGGTCCAGACCCAGACTCATCGGCCGCAGGCCGAGGCTGCGCAGCCAGGCCGGCGTGCGCGGCGCCAACGTCAGGGCCACGACATACGTCGGGCCAAGATCATCCCGCAACAGGTCCACCGCCTTGAGCTGCTGCTCAACGTTGCTGAAGCGCACGAGCACGCGGCCTTCCTGCAGGTAGGCTGCCTCGTGCGGAATGACGGCCTGCTGGAGCACGCCCTCCACCCGGGCCACCGCCATGTCGTCCAGCGGTTGGGTGGTTTCCAGCGATATTTGGACAGCCGGATCGTCGCCGAACACATTCGGCAGGGCGAACAGCAGTCCGATCAGCACTACACCGGCGACGAGAACGTTCTTCCAGATCGGAAATCGGTTGAGCACGGTCACGGCATCAGACTCCGGGGTCAGGCCCCCTTGTAGGTACCCTTGGGCATCACCATGGAAACCGTCGTGCGCTGAATCTTCAGCTCCACGCCCTCGGCTACCTCGACCTTGAGAAACTGATCTCCGGCTTCGGTAATCCTGCCCAACACACCGCCACTGGTGACAACCTCATCACCTGCCTTGAGCTCGGCCACCATCTTGCGGTGCTCCTTGGCCCGCTTGGACTGGGGCCGGATCAAAAGGAAATAGAACACCACGAAAATGAGGATCAGCGGAATGAAACTGGTCAGGGGATCTGGCTGCTGTCCCGCCGCCTGGGCCCAGGCGCTATCGATAAAAAAATCCATCAGTGCGTTCCTCTTGCGAGCCGCCCCCGGCCGGGGCGGAAAAACAGCGCGACATTATGCCTGATTCACGACGGCAAACCTACGGGGCCTCACGGCACCGGGTTCCGGATCCACTGTCGTTCAGGGCTGCGGGTCGGTCCTCAGGGCGTAGAAATCCCGCACGAAGCCCGCCGTGCAGCCCCGGGCGATGGCCTGCCGCAAGCCGGACATCAGTTCCTGGTAGTAATGGAGGTTGTGAATCGTGTTCAGCCGGGAGCCCAGGATTTCCCCGCACTTGTCCAGGTGCCGCAGGTAGGACCGGGAGTAGTGCCGGCAGGTGTAACAGGCGCAGTCGGGATCGAGCGGCCCGACGTCGTCCTGGTACTGGGCGTTGCGGATCTTGACCGTACCGCGGCGCGTGAACAGATAGCCGTTGCGTGCGTTCCGGGTCGGCAGCACGCAGTCGAACATGTCGACGCCCCGCAGCACAGCCTCGACGATGTCCTCCGGCGTCCCGACACCCATCAGGTAACGGGGACGGTCGGCGGGCATGGCCGGGCCGAGGGCCTCCAGCACACCCAGTCTTTCCTCGGGCGCCTCTCCCACCGACAGGCCACCGATGGCGTAGCCGTCGAAACCCAGTTCGGTCAGCCCCGCGAGACTCTCGCGTCGCAGGCCGGCATACATGCCGCCCTGGACGATGCCGAACAGGGCCGCCGGGCTGTCACCGTGCGCCTCCCGGCTCCGGGCGGCCCAGCGCAACGACAGTTCCATGGATTCCCGGGCCACAGTCTCGCTGGCCGGATACGGAGTACACTCGTCGAATATCATCACCACGTCCGAGCCCAGGTCCCGCTGCACCTGCATCGACGTTTCGGGTGATAGAAACACCGGGGAGCCGTCGACCGGCGATCGAAAACCGACGCCCTCCTCGGTGATCTTGCGCCGATGGGCCAGGCTCCAGACCTGAAACCCGCCGGAGTCAGTGAGAATCGGCCGCTCCCAGTGCATGAACCGGTGAAGCCCGCCGTGTCGCCGGATGACGTCGGCGCCAGGCCGCAGCATCAGGTGAAATGTGTTGCCCAGCACGATCCGGGCACCGGAGGCCTCGACCTCCTCAGGCGTCATGGCCTTGACGGTGCCATAGGTACCGACCGGCATGAAGGCGGGCGTCTCCACCGAACCACGCTCGAACTCCAGCCGCCCGCACCGGGCCGCTCCATCCGTCGTCTGGAGCACGAATTTCATCGTCCACGACTCTCCCGGTTCCGGGTCACGAACATGGCGTCGCCGTAACTGAAGAAACGGTACCGCTTCGTCACGGCATGCCGGTAAGCGGACAGCACCCTGTCGGTGCCCGCAAAAGCGCAGACCAACATCAACAGCGTTGATTCGGGCAGATGAAAATTGGTGATCATCGCATCCACGACCCGGAAATCGTAGCCGGGATAGATAAACAGGTCAGACGATCCCTCGAAGGGAACCAGGGCCCCGCCGGCAGCGGCCGTTTCAAGACTCCGCACGACGGTCGTACCCACGGCCACGACCCGCCCGCCCCGCTGCCGGGCCGCCGTCACCGCATCGCAGGCCGCTGCGTCCACCTGGATCCATTCAGGGTGCATGCGGTGCTCCCGGATATCGTCCGCCCTCACGGGCTGGAACGTGCCGGCGCCGACATGAAGGGTCACGGTGGTTCGCGCGACACCCCGTGTTTCCAGGCGAAGCAACATCGACTCGTCGAAGTGCAGGCCGGCCGTGGGCGCTGCCACCGCGCCCGGATGCCGGGCGTAGACCGTCTGGTAGCGATCGCGATCGGCGCCGGTATCCGCCCGTCGAATATAGGGCGGCAGCGGCACGTGGCCGCAGGCCTCCAGGATCGGCAGGATCTCTCCGTCGAATTCCAGCCGGAACAGGTCGTCTGACCGTTCCAGCACCCGGGCTTGCCTGCCCCCGTCCAGTTCGATCACGGTGCCGAACCGGGGCGTCTTGCTGGCGCGGACGTGCGCCAGGGCAGTCTGCGCCCCCTCGATCCGCTCCACCATCACTTCCACCCGCCCGCCGGTTTCCTTGCGGCCGAAAAGTCTTGCCGGGATAACGCGGGTATCGTTGATCACCAACAGATCACCCGGATGTAACAGTTCCGTGAGCTGCTCGAAACGGAGGTCCCGGACGACGCCGCTGTCGCCCTCGAGGTACAGCAGACGGCTATCGGTGCGTCTGTTCAGGGGCTGCTGGGCGATCAGCGCCGTCGGCAGTGAATAGGTGAAGTCCGTGCGTCGCATGGGGGGCGAATCTTAGCAGTTTCGCCCCCCACCAACGGGTTTGCCTCAGGTACCCACGGGTGGCCGCGGGGGTGGCGCCGGCACCCGCGCCGGGGCCGGCCTCGGCGGCGTGAACCACTCCCACAGACGGCCCAGCGCCTCCTTTTCCGGGAGTCGAACCTCGACAGTCCGATTCTCGCGGGCCCGGAAGATGGAAAACTTGATGGTCTCCCCGGCCTCGTAGGAACGCAGGATCCGCATTGCGTGCTGCGGGCTGGTGGGCGCCCGACCGTCTATCGCCAGGATCACATCCCCGTCCTTCAGTCCCAGGGCCTCGTCTTTCGGAGAGCGCACGACCAACAGGCCAGATTCCACGCCGAAATATTCGCCCAGATCAGGGGTGAGACTGACCAGCTCCAGAGCGTGCCAGCGACCCGGGAAGCCGGTACGGAAATGGAAGCCGGGGCCGCCCTCGAGCGCTTCCAGTTCCTCGAGCTGCTCAAGCTCGGCCAGCGATTCAAGGCCGTCCAGGTCCAGTTTCCAGTGGCCCCCGGGGGCGCCGATCACCAGCCGAATCGGGTCCATCTCCTCGGGGACCACGGTCGCCGTATGCTCCTTGCCCGCCCGTCGGTATCGCACCGACACCGGCTGGCCCGCCTCGACCCCTTTCATAAAAGCGGTCAGTCGTTCCCCGCCGTCGCTACCGACAAGTGCCTCGTCGTCGATGCCGATCATGATGTCGCCGCTTCGAAGCCCGGCCCGGTCCGCCGGACCGTCCGGCGTGACGCCCAGGATATGCACGCCGGGCTCGGTGGTCTCGGGGCTGGTGCCAATATTGACGCCGAGCATGGGCCTTGGTCCGATGGCCTCGAGACCGCGGATGGCCAGGTACAGCCCGTCCTCGGTCAATCGGGCCGATAAGTCCGCCACCTCCCGAGCGGCCTCTTCCAGGCGCGCCTGGGCTGCCTCGAGCCGGGCTTCCACTTCCGCCTGGCGTGCGGCCCGTTCCTCCGCGCGAGCTTCGGCTTCTTCCTGACGGGCCGCCGTCTCGTCGGATGACGGATCGGGCGCCTGCCCCTGGGCCCGGCCGGCCAGCAGCAGGGACGCTGCCAGCAGCAGCCAGGCCAGTCCGGCACCCAGCCTGATGTTATTTCTGATCACGGCGTTACCTCCAAAATCCAGTGCTCAATGGCCTCAGTACCTGGGGCTCTGAAGGCGGGCATACTCCACCTGCACCAGGGACTGCATGAGATTCACTCTCTCCTTCCAGAGCGCATGTCTCTGCGCTTCCGTGAGTCCCAGGGCATCCGCGGCATGCAGCCGCACATCCACCAGGGCGATCCTGTCCTCGAGTTCCGCGATGGTCATCGCGGTACCCGCGCGCTGCACCTCGGATTCGCGCGGCATCGCGGCACGCAGGGCTTCCAGTTTTCTCGAGCGGGCCTGCAGCGTGGGCAGCGACACGCCGTTTCCGGACTTCACGACGGACGCAACGGTTGCAGCCGGCGTGGTCTCCAGCGGTGCCTCGGCCGGATCCGTATCGTCGCTTCCCATCCGCAACAACAAGGCAAGCCCGAGAACGAAGGATGCGGCGATGGCGAGACCCGAACCCCAATGAAATCCCCGCGTCGCAGGCCGCTGCAGGCTGGCGACGGCCACCGTTCCCCAGAGATCCCGCGGCGGCTTCACAACGGGCAGGCCGCGAAGCAGGACACGAACCTGGCGAAGGTCGTGGAGCCTGCTGCGACAGACATCACAGCCCTCTACATGGGATCGGATCGCGGGCGCCAACGGCTCACCGTCGCGCAAATTCAGCAATTGCTCTGTGTTTGCGTGCATCTTTCATCACCTTCGTCGGCAAATCCCAGCAGGTCTCTCAGGCGCTGATGCGCCCTGGCAAGCTGGGACTTCGAGAAACTCGTCGTCCGGCCCATCATTCCCCCGATTTCCTGGTGGGTGTATCCCTCCACGTCATAGAGCCACACCACCGCCCGGGTGACGGGTGGAAGCAGAGCCAGGGCCCGTTCCGCATCCAGATTCCCGGCCGTGGCATCGCTGTGCGGGCCGTCGTCTGCACCCTGCCTGACCTCCCTGCCGCCGTCCTCCGTCACGATCGAAGGAGAGGCCAGCCTATGCCAGGCGGACCGCAAGTGGGCGAGGCACTTGTTGACCGCAATGCGCTTGACCCAGCCCGGGAAAGCCTGCTCGTCGCGGATGGTGTCGATTTTTCTGATGACCTCGATCGAAGTCTCCTGCAGCACATCGTCGGCATGGGCCGGGTTCTGCAGCATCCTGACGGCAAGGGTGTAAACGGGCCCGCCATACACGCGGTACAACACCTCGTGAGCCTTCATGTCACCGCGCCTGGCCCTCGCCAGGATGGCGGCATCCACATTGCAGTCGGAGAATCCGGACATCTCGTTATCTAGGATGCGTCAAAGTCGTACGGGGTCGCAGAGGTCCGCTAGTATGTTCTAGGGAGCGGCATCCATGCATCGGGGGATTTCAGGATGGACACGGGTCAGATCGCCACCATGATCTTCACACCGGACCACTGGACGTCACCGATGGCTCTCGCGGGACTGGTCCTTCTGGCGATAGTGATCGTCACTGCGGTGCCCAAGCGCAACCGTCGATCGGAACCCATCGGACGAATTCTGCGACGCGACATCGTGATCATGACCCTGCTGCCCATGCTGTCGCTGGCCCTGGTCCTGTCCGATCGCTCTACGCGCCATCTGTCCGAGGGCACAGTCGCTTCCATCGAAGCAGTGACCACCGGTCTGTCAGCGATGCTCAACCAGCGGCTGGAGAAGGCCCAGTATGCTGTCCAGTCGCTGGCCCTGACCCTCGAGTCGATGCCGGACGCGGCCGACGACGATGTAGCGCTGCTGCTGCGCCGGTTCCATGAGATCAACCCGGAGTTCATCTCCGCCCTGGCCGCAAGGGCTGATGGCACCGTCATCGCCGCCACGATCGCCGAACCGGAGGGGATCGTCGCTGCGGATACCCGTGACGTGCTCATCGCCGACCGGGACTATTTCCGGGAGCCCATCAGGACCGGAGAGCGTTTCCTGTCTTCCGCTTTCAGAGGACGTGGCCTCGGATCCGACGTCATCGTCGCAGCCAGTGCGCCGGTGCCAGGGGGTCGGGAAAACGGACCTGCCCTTGTCGAGGGCTCGATCGATTTCGTCCGGTTGGGCCAGGTGGCCCGTGATTACCCCCTGCCGGACTCCGCCGAATTCGTCGTTCTGGATCCGGTGGGTCAGGTGGCGGCCAGCAATCGCCCGGCCACTTTCAGACCCCTGTCGACGCCGGAGGGGACATTGGACAGGCCGGCCGGGCGCGGTGAATACATCTCCGCCAGTCGCAGGACGTCGGATGGCTGGACCGTCATCGTGCGTCTTCCGTCGGTCCATCTGCACCAGCAGATCGCCGCCGACCTGGCGATTTCGGCGATCTGGGTGCTCACCGCGCTATCGCTGGCGCTGCTTCTCTCTGCCGTGCTCACGGCCCGGGTGAGTCTGCCGCTGAAGCGTCTGGCGGAAGCGGTGAAGGACTACGTGCCGCCGGCATCGACCGACCGGATTGCTGTGACGACCCGGGCGCCACAGGAGGTCCGAATGCTGGCCCGGCACTTCAATCTCAGCGCTCGCCGGATGAACGAGCTCTACACGCGACTGGTGGCGATGCTCAAGGCGCGCGAACTCGAGAAGGAGCCCGAGAAGCCCGTCGACCGGTGAGTCTTGCGCCCCGCGGATCAGACGGGTAGCTTTGCCGTTCCCGCGCCGGGATGGCGGAACTGGTAGACGCGCCGGACTCAAAATCCGGTGGGGTAAAACCCGTGCGGGTTCGACTCCCGCTCCCGGTACCATCGGGTGTCAATCGCCGGACATGCCGCGGTGCCCTGGCCCAAGCCTCGGTGCGCGTCCTGCCCGCCTATACTCCTTTCATGAACCCCTCGTGTCCCGGCAGTGACGGCGCCGATGTCCGCTGGGAGCATTTCAGCCACCAGGCCGACATCGGCATCCGTGGTTTCGGAAGGACGGTCGAAGAGGCATTCGAGCAGGCCGCGATGGCGATGACAGCGGTGATCACGCCGCCGGAAGGGGTCCGCAACGAGCACCGAATCGACATCCGCTGCGAGGCGCCCGATCAGGAACTGTTGCTGGCCGACTGGCTGAATGCACTGGTGTACGAAATGGCTGATCGAAAGATGCTTTTCGGCCGCTTCGCGGTTTCGATCATCGATACCGGTTTGACCGGCGAGGCCTGGGGGGAACGGGTCAACCGCGCACGGCACCGGCCGGTCGTCGAGGTCAAAGGGGCGACGTACACCGAACTGAGGGTCGGACGGCAGTCAGCAGGCTCGGGATGGTTCGCCCAGGCCGTACTGGACGTCTGATCCTGGCCGAGGAGAAGCATCATGGACCTTGGAGGATTGAAAGAGGCAGGTCCCTGCCGTTGGGTGATAGAACCACGGGGAAACATGCGGGTACCGGCGATCCTGTTCGGCAGCGCGGAACTCGTCCAGGACATGGACGACAAGGTTCGTGAACAGATCACCAACGTGGCGGGTCTGCCGGGCATCGTCGGCGCGGCCTACGCGATGCCGGACGCGCATTGGGGTTATGGCTTTCCGATCGGCGGGGTCGCCGCATTCGACCCTGAACAGGGCGGCGTCATCTCGGCGGGCGGCGTGGGCTTCGATATTTCCTGCGGTGTCCGAGCCCTGCATACGGGGCTCGAAGCGAGCAGGATCGAATCCGTCAAGTCCCGGCTGGCAGACCGGCTGTTCGAGCGAATCCCTGCGGGGGTCGGCAGCACCGGCAAGATCCGGCTGACCGACGAGGCGATGGACGCCATGTTGTCCGGCGGGGCCCGCTGGGCGGTCGAGCAAGGCTGGGGCGGGCTGCAGGATCTGGACCGAATCGAGGAGCACGGCCGGATGGGCGGCGCGCTTCCGGCGGAGGTCTCGGATCTCGCCAAGAAACGCCAGCGGAACGAGATGGGCACCCTGGGCTCGGGAAACCACTATCTGGAGGTCCAGAGAGTGACGCAGGTGTTCGACACAGAGACGGCCCGCGCACTCGGCATCGAACAGGGACAGGCCGTGCTCTGCATCCACTGTGGCTCCCGGGGCCTGGGACACCAGATCGGCACCGAGTTCCTGCGGCGCATGGTCGTAGAAGCACCTGACCACGATATCCGGCTGCCGGACAGAGAACTGGCCTGCGCGCCGATCCGCTCCGATCTGGGCCGCGCATACATTGGCGCCATGCGCGCCGGCATCAATTGCGCCCTGGCCAACCGGCAGATCCTGACTCACCTGGCCCGCGAGGTGTTCCGGGAATTCTGGCCGGATATTGACATGCCGGTGATCTACGACGTGTCCCACAACACCTGCAAACTGGAAACCCACGAAGTGAATGGGCGGCCCCGAAAGCTGTACGTCCATCGCAAGGGGGCGACCCGGGCCCTGGGGGCCGGTCATCCTGACCTGGTCGAACCCCTGCGCACCACGGGTCAGCCCGTGCTGATCGGCGGCACCATGGGGACGGCCTCGTGGGTGCTTGCCGGTCTGGCCGGCGGAGAATCGCTGGCGCTGTCCTCGGCCTGCCATGGTGCGGGCCGTCAGATGAGCCGACACCAGGCCAAGAAGCGCTGGAGTGGTCGCGCCGTCGTGGACGAACTGGCCGCCCGGGGGATCCAGATACGCAGCCCGTCCCAGCGGGGCGTCGCGGAGGAGGCCCCCGGCGCCTACAAGGATGTGGACGCCGTGGTCCAGGCGACGGAACAGGCGGGACTGGCCCGCAAGGTGGCCAGGCTGGAGCCGATCATCTGCATCAAGGGATGACACCCCTCGCCTCAGCCCCGGCGTCGGCCGCGCCGGCCCCGCAGGGTACACTTGCCTTGCGCCGCATCGCGGCACCCGAAGCGCCATCGAGTCCCAGGGCCATACGGAAATCGTGCCCAGCAAGCCGCACCGTCGATACAATGCTCCACGCCACGCGCGTCTGGTCACGGTCCTCGCGGTACTCGGGACGACCGCCACGTTGCCCATCGGATGTGAGACAGACCCAATGCTGAAATCCGTCACCCGTCCGGCCGAGAATCGTCTGACGGCCGACTATGCCCAGTACCGCTCCGCTCGGCTGGCCCGGGTGGAGTACGATCTGGACGTGAATCTGGACGACGGCCCGGAGTCATTTTCCGGCGTGGCAATCATTCGATTCGACCTGACCGGCGCCGACGATTCGCTGAGCATCGACTTCACCGAGGGCACCGTGGCATCGCTCAGCGTCAACGGTCGCGAGCTGGACCCGGATTACAACCACAGTTACATCACGCTGCCCGCCTTCGCTCTCAGGGACGGCCCAAACGAAGTCCGCATCGTCTATCGACATCACTACAGTCGTTCCGGCCAGGGATTACACCGGTTTGTCGATTCAGAAGACTCGCGGGTCTATCTCCACACGCATTTCGAACCGTACGACGCCAACCGGCTGTTCCCCTGCTTTGACCAGCCGGATCTGAAAGCTTTCTACACGCTGCGAGTCACGGCCCCGGCATCCTGGCAGGTCATCTCCGCTGCGTCAGCGCCACGAGTTGAAGAGGCGGACGGGCAAAAACGATGGCATTTCCCGCGTATCGGTCCGATCAGCACCTACATATTTCCGCTGCATGCCGGGGAATACCATGTCTGGGAATCGGACGCGGATGGCATTCCCCTGAGGCTGTTTGCCAGGCACACCCTGGCGCCCTATGTCGTGCCGGAGGAATGGTTCCGGCTGACCCAACAGGGATTCCGCTTCTTCCAGGACTGGTTCGACATGCCCTATCCCTACGGCAAGTACGACCAGCTCGTGGTCCCCGAATTCAACATCGGCGGCATGGAAAACGTGGCGGCGGTCACCTACAGCGAGAAATTCATCCGGCGGGGAGAATACACGCGAGAAAACAAGGAGCGAATGGCCAACGTGCTGTTGCACGAGATGTCGCATATGTGGTTTGGCGACCTGGTTACGCCGGCCTGGTGGGACGGGCTCTGGCTGAAAGAAGCGTTTGCCACCTACATGGCGTTCCTGGCCCAGGCGGAGGCCACCGAGTACGGGGATGCGTGGCACATGTTCTATGCCGAAAGCAAACAGCGCGCGTACGAAGCCGATCAGCTCGTGACCACCCATCCCATCGAAGTGCCGGTGGAGGACACCCATAACGCTTTCGTCAATTTCGATCGGATCACCTATCAGAAAGGCGCTTCCGTACTGACCCAGCTGAGCCACTATCTGGGCCATGACGCATTCAGGCAAGGTGTGCGCAGTTACCTGGCACGTCACGCGGGCGGTGCCACCCGGCTGCAGGATCTCATCAGCGCGCTCGAAACGGCGTCGGGCAGGGACTTGGCGCACTGGGTCAACGAGTGGCTGGAGCGGGCCGGACTGAATGGCCTGGAAGTCGAGCTGAACTGCCAGGACGGCGCCATCGACACGCTCCTGCTGCGACAAACCGCCCCGAATGACCACCCGACCCTTCGGACCCATCGCCTGCAACTGGGCCTGTATCGCCTGGGTGAGAACCGTGAAGCGTTCCAATCCGCCGTCATACCGGTGCTGGCACGCGGTGATGTGACGCCCGTCGAGGCGGCCAGGGGATCCTTTTGCCCGGACCTGATTTACCCCAACCACGACGACTGGGGGTATCTCAAGGTGCACCTGGACAAAGGAACTCGGGAGGCGCTGGCCCAATCTCTGCCACGGGTGCCCGATCCGCTGCTTCGCTCCATGTTCCTGCAGAGCTTCTGGGACATGGTTCGGGATGCCCGCCTGAGCCTCTATGAATACGTGGATCTGGCGCTGGCACTGGCGTCGAGCGAGGACGCCGATCGTTTGCTCCTTCAGCTCACCGCGACCTTCGACGAAGCGATGCATTACTTGTGGATGTGGCCACCCGACGCCGACCCGGAAAGACAGGCAGCGGCCCGCCGGATCGAGACTTTCGTCGGTGAACGCATCGGCACGTGTCAGCCGGACAGTGATCGGCAGAAGCTATGGATAGATACGTTTCTCGCGGTGGCTCATAGCCCGGAGGCGATCGAGCGGATCCTCGCCTGGCTTCGGCCGGCGTCCTCCTCGGGCGATATCCGCCTCGACCAGGACCGGCGGTGGAATGCCGTTATCAGGCTGAGCGCTCTCGGGGCCGAGGATGCGGAAGAATTGCGCCAAAGGGAACTGGAAGCCGATCCGTCGGACAACGGTCGGCGGCAGTCCCTCGCCGCGGAGGCGGCCCGTCCGGGGGAGGCCAACAAGCGGCTCTGGCTCGAGCGGCTTCGGGACCCGGAGGCGGATCTCTCTCTGGCCCGTCGCCGGGCGCTCATGGGCGCCCTGTTCCCGTCCGGACAGTATGCGCAGCAGGCGGCGCTGGCCGGCGATATCCTCGATTCCCTTCCCGCGGTCGGACGGTCACACGAGGACGCTTTTCTGCTTTCCTACGGCGCCATGATCCCGAGGCTTTGCCGGGAGGACAGCGTCGCCCGGCTGGCCGACGCCGTCCAGCGTTATGCCGACATCAACCCCATTCTGCTGCGGGCTCTGCGGATAGCCCATCAGGAGGACGTCCGCTGTCTGTCGATGGCGGCCCTTTCCGCGGCCCGGCACTGACCGCCGCGGGGACGGGGCTCAGAACAGCACGGTCACCACGATATTGTCCACGTAGAACCCGGGCGCCGGGCTCTGTCCCGAGAAGACCCGGCCGTAGATCGTCGCGTCGTAGGTGACCGGCTGATCCTTCGGGACGTTGAATCTGACCGTCCGGGTACCCCCGGTGCCGTCGCCCCAGACCTGGTTACGGGCGGCCCGGTCGTAAAGGTTGTATCGCAGGGTACTGGCGCCCGAGAACATGCGACGATCGGCGGCGTCTCCGCTGGCACCGGCACTCAGCTGGATGGTCACCTGGCCCTTGCCTCCATCGCAGTTGACCTGGAGGTTGCCGGCGGAATCCAGATCCGTCCCCGACAGCGGCGTATAGAGGCCGAAGCTTACTGGCGTGGCCGACACCGAGCAGGACAGAGCCGCCATAGCCTCCGGACCCGCCAGCATCAGCAGGATCGCCAGACATGACGTCAGGGCTGCGCGTCTTGCGGTTCTGCCTCGAATTGGCATCCCACATCTCCGAGATCGGGGACCGGTCCGGAACCGGCCGGCATCCGCACCATAAACCGGCAGGCCCGCCCTTGCCAATGCAACAGCGCGTGCTGGTGATCTGACACCCCGCGCAGATATACGGAACCCGCCAGACCCACGGGGAAGCGCTCGTCGGCGCCTTCCAGGGTTACGTAGCCGCCCTGCGAGGCCGCCGACCCATCGGGCAGTAACAGACGCAACATGACATCCCGGCTTTCGCTGGCCGGAAAGTCCGCCAGCACCCCGGCGCCCGCATAGGGCGTGACGATGGTTTCGAGCCGATCGATGCGTCCAGGGGAATGTCTTCCAGATCGATGCGGACGCGGTTGCGCTCGAAGGGTCGAAGACCCGGCAGCAGTATGCGGCCGGAGGCATCCGTCCGGCCCATCTCCTGGTTGTCCAGGTAGACTCGCACGTCCTCGAATCCATTCACCTTGACCACAGCAAAAGCATCCCTGATCTCGCGGGTGAGAAACGGCATCCCGCCGATCCAGGCCGCCGACCCCGCAGCGCTCGCCCGCCAGGACACGCCGGACTCGTCATGGTCCGACTCCAGTCGATACCGGCCAACGCCGGTGTTGGCCGCCAGGTCGGCTTCCCACAGGTCCTCGTCTCCCTGTCGACCGGCGGCGACCCGGTAGCCGTATCCCGGCCCCCGCGGTGCATAGGCGCGGACTTCCGCCCGGGCGCGAAGCTCGCCGTCGTCCAGACTGATGTCCGTGTTGGCGGATCGACGCTGCCCGAGGAAACGTGTCACGCTGACGCCGATCGTGTAGTCGGAGTTCTCACCGTCCAGATAGGAGCCATATCCCACGAGAGACCAGTGCCTTCCGATGGAATTGGAGTAACTCATGCTCACCAGGTTGAGGTCGGCACCCTCGTCGTGGAACTCGCGGCGCCCGATCGCCGCCGACAGGGAGCCATAGCGGTCCAGGTTAATGCCGCCGCCGACCGTGGCGAACAGTCTCGGCCGGAAGACGTACCCGTCGTCGTTGATCTGGCGGTAATCCTGGCTTGAATGCCTCAGAGTGAGGTTCGCGCGGTAACGCCGTGTCCTGAACTCGTGGGCGAGGAAAGTCTCCACGCCGGTGTCAGCCGAATCCGCCTGGCTGACCCCGACGCCAACCGACGTGACACCCACGCGGGGCAGGGCCCAGGTCATGCCTGCGGCCGCGCGACCGATATCACCGGAGGCCTGCAGCTGCCCCTCGATGGTCAGGTATTCATTGATGCCATAGCGGTGGAACCCGGAGAGAAAAAGATCCCCGTAATCGTGACTTTCCACCCCGTATTGGTCTCTCAGAGACCCCAGGCTGTAGGAATATTCCGACAGGCCCTTGCGAAGCAGTCGCTGACTGGCATAGAAATCCGTGACCACCACCTGTTCCCGACCGGTCAGGTCACGGGTGACGACGCTCAGCTGACCGGCCCCGGTCACCACCGGAATCTCGTTGTACCGGAAGGGTCCCGAGGCGATTTCGTCAGACACGGCCAGTTGACCATCCACGTAGAGTTCTACCGACGAGGCGAGAAGCGCCTCACCGGTGACCTGCGGCAGCGGGAACGTCACCAGATCAGGGCGGGTGTCGAAGTTCGTCGCCAGCTGTACTCCGCCGAACCGGGCCGCCGAACCGAGCATCCCCGGCGCCAGGATGCTGTCTCCCAGCCTGAGGCTCCTGAGCCTGACCGGGTCGTCCCGCACCCAGGTGGTTTCCAGACGGATGAACCCGTCCTCGGCGGTCTCTGCAGTGTCGTCCTCGTAGTCGTTCCAGTCGGTATGGCCGTCGGTGTCGTAATCACCGTGCCGGTACAGTACGGCGTTACGCAGCACACCGGCCGAACTGAAGAAACTCGGCTTCAACAGTGCCGTAAACAGTCCATTGCCATTGCCGTCGTCGGCCGTCTCCTGGTAAGCGAGATCGTAGTCCGCGTACATCCCGACGGCGGACGAGGCCGGCGCCTCGACCTCCTGGCGAACTGTCCGGACCTGCGCCTTGATGTAGCGGGGCGGCAGGGTGATATCCAGCCTGACCCGGCGGGGGTCGAATCTGGCCTCGCTGCCTTCGAAACCCGCTACCGGCAGAAACCGCATGCCTCGATGCTCGGTGGCCGGCGGCCGGTGACCATTGATACCCCAGGCGTCGATGACCTCTTCGTCTATCCAGTAGTCACCCGCCCCATCACGCAGGACGAATGCAGGTCCGGGGGCGCTTCGATTGAGGGACACTTCCACCATCAGCATCTCGTAATCGTCGGCCGCGGCGCGGCCGACGATCAGCAGACAGGCGACGATCGCCAGCGCCTTAGTCAGGGAGAGAGAGCCCATACTCCAGGGTCCCTGCCACGTCCGTCTCGGCCTTCACCGAGGTCACCACGATATGTTGGGGGATCGGCAGCAGGAAACGACGGACCGTACCGGGCAGCAGGTAGCCGCCGGTGACCGATGGCGGGTCCCCGGCGGGATAATCCGTCACCGGGTTCCCGCTGAGTTCCAGCACCTGAACATGGGTGTTGCCGGTATTGCTGAGGACCACTTCAAAGCCCTCTTCCGAGTGCCCCGCGCGCAGCAGTTCGAGCCGCGGCTCGTTCCGTTCCGTCGGCGCTATGAACACCGGAATGCCGAGTCGCAGACGAAACTGCAACTGGGCCCCGTTGTCTTCCGCAGGCGCCAGTTCAGTGAAAAATACACGGTAGGCCTGTTCCTCGAGTGCGCCGTCGAGGTCGAGGCGACCGATTCGTACGACCTGGGACTCTCCCGGCGGGATGGTGAAAATGCGGGGCACCACGAGCAAGTCCGCCGTTTCCGAATAAACGTCGGCACCGTCCTCCCCTTGTCGCCACAGGGTCGGGTCGGCCTGCAGGGAGACGGGCTCGGATCCGCCATTGGTCAGCGTCACCACCTGGCTGCGCTGGGCGGCATCAAAATTGACCCGCACGGGCGCGATGCCGATGGATGCTCCCTGGGCGATGGTTGCCAGAAACAAAAGAGGGAGAGCGGCCGCAAAGACCGCTCCCCGCTTTCCCGTGATGTTCATCACTCAGAATGTGAGCGTGACGGTAACGGTGTCGGTGTAGTCGTTGCCGACACCCGCTGCGCCGGCATTGAGCGCCGTGATGCGTCCGTACACGGTGACCGTGTCCGCGGTCCCGAATCCCGTCGCCGCCGGCAGGGTCCGGGTGTTGGTGTTGTCCCAGACCTGGCCTCCCGGCGCATCCTGGTACAGCGTGTAGGCCAGGTTGCCACCGGTCCCGCTCATCTGGCTGTAGGTCAGGCCGGCTACGGGTTGAGTGCCCGTCGTGCATCGGTATGCCAGCGACGAGGTGGCGTCATTGTCGGTGGTGACGTCGATGACGCCGAAGTCCATATCCGTGGTCGAGGTGTCCACCTCGCACTGGGCCTGGACTTCCGCCGTCACCTGGAAGGTGCCGGTGGCCGTGGCCGCCATGGCGGCAGGTGCCACGGCAAGGCAAAAAAGGGTGAGGGCCCGGGTGAGGGGCGCCCGCATCAGGTCCACGCTCGTCATGCTCAATCTCCTGTCTGTTTTCGATTCGGTAACCCAGCCGTCTCAACATTCCCCAAAACGCTGAGATCTGCGGTTTTGCGCACCCGCCTCGCGACGAGTTTGCCTTTGTCGTCGAAACTTTCGAGGAGTTTCGAGTCGAGATGATTATTTAGATTACATATGGTTAGGTCAAATACCTTTTTGAAAAAATGAGAAGTCTGTTCGATTTCCACGCCGTTTTTTCACGACCGTGTTGATCGGCCCTGCACCATTCAGGACGGCGTGATATGCGCATATGTTCCAAAGGGTTCATTTTGGGTGATTTCCCCCGTCGGGCTCTTCACCGGATGGTCTGCCCCCGCCGACGTGCCGGTCTGCCGGAAGTCGTCCCGGATTCGGCTTTCAAATGCTCATGCGCGCCGTGCAGGCCGTCCCGTTGAGCCCCGCTCGACCGACCGTCTTCCGGTATCATGATCGCCCCCAGTGCAGTGGAGTGACGAACGGCCGTGAAGTTCTGCAGTGAGTGCGCCGGCACGGTTCGGTTGCTGGTGCCGGAGGGAGACACCCTGCCCCGGCACGTGTGCTCCGCCTGCGGCACCGTTCATTACGAGAATCCCAAGATCGTCGTTGGCTGCGTTCCAGAGGCAGGCGACCACATACTGCTGTGTCGTCGGGCCATCGAACCCCGGCGCGGTTATTGGACGGTCCCGGCAGGTTTTATGGAGAACGGCGAGACGCTCAGCCAGGGTGCCGCCAGGGAAACGCTGGAGGAAGCCCTGGCCACGGTGGAGGTGCATGAGTTGTTCGCCGTGGTGGACGTGGTCCACGCGCGCCAGGTTCACATGATGTTTCGAGCTTCCCTGCTCGGGGAGACCTACGGAGCCGGTCTCGAGAGCCTGGAAACACAGCTGTTCCTGGAGGCAGAGATCCCCTGGCCTGATATCGCTTTTCCGAGCGTCCGGTTCTCGCTGGAGAAATGGTTCGAGGACCGCCGCACCGGCCATCGGGGAGTGCACTGCACGGTGTTCGATCGGCGGTTGCGGTAGGGGCCGGCCACGGGTTGTGGCAAAATACGGCCCGGCCGGCGCGGCGCGACCGGGGAGATCCACATCAGAACGCGAGACCGAACATGACCTTCGTTGTCGTTGAAAACTGCATTCGCTGCAAGTACATGGACTGTGTCGAGGTGTGTCCCGTGGATTGTTTCCACGAGGGGCCCAATTTCCTCGTCATCGACCCGGAAGAATGCATCGACTGCACTCTGTGCGAACCGGAGTGCCCGGCGGAGGCGATATTCTCGGAGGAAGACATCCCCGAAGGACAGGAACATTTCCTGGAGCTGAACAAGGAACTGTCGGCGGCCTGGCCGGTCATCACGGAGAAAGGGGATGCCCCGCCGGATGCCGAGGAATGGGACGGGGTCCCCGACAAGCTGCAGTATCTGGAACGCTAGGTCCTGTCCAGGTAGGCGGCCAGTTCAGCTGCGGGAACATAACCGGGCAGCAGTTCCCCGTCTTCCATGAGTATCGCGGGCGTCCCGCGAACACCGATCTTGTTGCCGAGGGCGTAGTGCTCGGCCACCGGCGTCGGGCACTTGTCCGCAGTGATGTCCTCTCCGCTCTTGGCACGGGTCAGGGCTGACTGCCTGTCCTTCGAACACCATACGGCATCCGCCTTGGTCCACGACTCGGAGCCCGGCCCGAAGCGGGGATAGAACACGTATCTCACACGGATGTTGCGGGCGTTGATCTGGTCGATCTCCCGATGAAGCTTGCGGCAGTAGGTGCAGTCGATGTCTGTAAAGACAGTGATGGTGTGCGCCGCATCTTCCGGCCCGAAAACCACCATCTGGTCGTCCGACAGCTGCTCGACTTCACTCAGCCGCAGACCGCTGCGCCGCGCCTCGGTAAGACTCTGGTTGGTCTCGAGATCGACGATATCTCCCTTGATCAGGTAGCGGCTGTCGCCGGTGACGTAAACGATCTGTGACCCAATGGCCACTTCGTAAAGCCCCTCCACCACCGAAGGCCGGACATCCTCGGCGGTGAGACCGGGGACCAGGCCGGCAATCTCGGCCCGGGGATCGCTGGCTTCCTGGGCCGCCACCAGGCAGGGCACGGATGCCAGCAGAACAATTACGAACTTGCGCATGGGAATACTCTCTGGGGTGACTGTCCTTAGGACAGTGAGGGAAACGGGTAGTTCACACTGACCCCGGATTGTAAATGAAATCGGGGACTGAAGGTTCAACCCCGGGGATGGTGACGCGAGTGCAGGTCCTTGAGACGCTGTCTGGCCACGTGGGTATAGATCTGGGTGGTCGACAGGTCGCTGTGTCCCAGCAGCATCTGCACGACACGGAGGTCCGCCCCGTGGTTCAGCAGATGGGTGGCAAACGCGTGCCGCAACGTATGGGGCGAGAGATCCTTCTCGATTTTCGCCTTGGCAGAATAACGCTTGATGAGATGCCAGAATGCCTGCCGGGTCATGTGATCGCCCCGGCGGGTGGGGAACAGGTAGTCGGATTGCCTGTCCAGGAGGATCTCGGAACGGGGCCCGCGGATAAACTGTTCGATCCATTCCAGGGATTCTTCGCCGAGCGGTATCAACCGCTCCCGATTCCCTTTGCCCACCACTCGCATCACACCCTGATTCAGGTTGATCTGGTTGAGCCTGAGATTGACCAGTTCGGTCACGCGAAGACCCGTGGCGTACAGCACCTCGAGCATGGTCCTGTCCCGGTGACCGAGACATGCCGACGTATCAGGCGCCTCGAGCAGGGCCTCCACCTGCGATTCGGACAGGGACTTCGGCAGGGGCCGACCGATCTTGGGCATCTCGATCTGGGCCGTCGGGTCGTCCTTGCGTACGCCCTCGCGCAACAGGTGTCTGAAAAATCTTCGGAAGCTCGAGAGCTGGCGGGCTGTCGAACGTGGCCGGGCGCCGGACTCGACCCGGGACGCGATGTACTCCAGAAGTTCACCGCGACGGGCTTCCTCGAGACTCCGCCCGGACTCGGCAAGCCATCGGGTCAGCGATGTGAGATCGGTGCGATAAGCGGCCAGGGTGTTTCGTGACAGCCCCCGCTCCATCCAGACAGTGTCGACAAATCGTTCGATTGCCGCCTCGGATCGCTGGAGGGGTGTAGCGCTGTCGATTTTCCTGTTGGCGTTCTTGCTGCCCATATGGTGTTCGCACCTCATTCGGCGCTCTTTCCTACTCGCGGGCCGCACCCCAACGCCCTGCCCTGGTTTGTCCCGGTGAGCTGCCGACGTACAATCTCCCGGCCAGCTGTCACGGAACCTGGTGTAGCAATCCTTCTACCAGTGGCCTCGGATTATTGCCGCGGGGTGGCGTGGTGACCGTGACTCCCATCACAGATCACGCTGGTAATTAACATAACGTGACCGAGTTCACATAACTAAGCAACACTGGTCCGCTGAACCCGATGGGCAATGCCGCGAGGAAACTACTGGGTCTGCTTTGGGGGCTCTATGCCTGGACGATCTTCGCCATCGTCTCCCTCTGCACCACGCTCATCGTTGCCGTCCTGCCGGGCCTGAATCCGCGCCGACGCGTCGCAAGAGCCGGCGCCCGGCTAATTTTTTTCGCCACCGGAATCGATCTCACAGTCATCGAGCTCGGCGCTCTGCCGCCGCAGGCCTGCGTCGTTGTTGCCAACCATGCCAGCTATCTCGACGGGGTCATCCTCACGGCCGCCTTGCCTCCCTCGTTCAGTTTCGTGATCAAGCGGGAAATTACCGCCGTGCCCCTCGCCCACCTGCTGCTGCGTCGACTCGGATCGGAATTCGTGGAGCGCTTCGACCGCCACCGAGGCGCCACGGATGCCCGCCGTATCATGCGTAAAGCGCACGATGGCGAGGCGCTGGTCTTCTTTCCCGAGGGCACCTTCCGGGCCGAACCCGGGCTGATGCGATTTCGGACCGGTGCCTTCGCCGCCGCGGCGCGTTCCGGCCTCCCGGTCGTGCCGGTTGTGATTCGGGGTGCCCGGAGAATTTTGCCCGCCAAGCGCTGGCTGCCGCGACGGGATTCCCTTCAGGTGATCATCACGCCTTCAATCGACCTGACCGACCAGGGCCCGGCACACAAGGCCGGCACCCTGCTTTCCCTGTCCAGAGAACGCATGCTCGAACACCTGGAAGAGCCGGACGGGGGGGACGCCGTCCGAGCATGAAAAAGGCCCGCCTTGGAGGCGGGCCCGGGTCTTCGACGTGGGTTTCGACCGGGTCAGCCCCGGGCCACCGCCATGCGGTCCTCGACAAACTTGATCCAGTCCGAAGCCTGTCGCCGCGTATTCTCGTCGTACTTGCGCGCTTCCTTGAGGGCGTCCAGGGCCTGCTGCCAGTCTTTCATTTCGTTGGCGGCAATACCGATCAGCAGGTAGGCGCCACCGGGCTTTTTGAGATTGCCCTTCTCGATGGCCTGCCGGGCCGCCTCGATGGTCCCCGCCCAGTCGCTCTTCTCCGCCAGCAACTGGGCTTTCTGCAGGAAGAGCTCGCCGTCCGGTTTCATGGGCGCCAGCCGGTCGATGGTCGCCACGGCCCGGTCAAACTCCCGCGCCTGGGTCCAGGCATTCAGAAGCAGGCCAAGATTTTTCTCGTCGGCCTTGATACGGCCGGCCGCCATCTCCTTTTCCAGGATCTCCCCTGCAACGAACGGCACCTCGACAAAAATATTCATACGAACGATGTTCAGGATCTTCTTCTCGATCTGATCGCCGGCCACCTCGTACAACAGGCCCTTGCGGTAGGCCACCATCAGCGCGGCCAACGCGTCCAGGTCCTTTTGCTGCTCCTGGTACGCCCCGGACAGCATCTCCCAGTACTTCAGCTTTTCGGGCCACTTGGCGATCATGGCCGTCAGCAGCCGGGAGGCGGAGGGAAAATCCTTCTGCTCGAAATAGATCGCCAGCTCGAGCAGGTACCAGGACTCCTGGGCCTTGTCGCCGGCTTTCTCGATGGCCTTCCTGACGTAAGGGAGGGCGTCGTTATAACGATTCAGGCTGGCGTAGCTGGAGCCCAGGGCGATATAGGCCTGGGGTGGCGGATCACATTGGAACTTGAGGTATTCCAGCATCAGATCCACGGTGCGCTGGTGCTTTTCCTGCCCGGCATACAGCTGAGCCAGGGAATACATGAGGCCAAAATGACCGGCATTCGGCAAAGCGTCCGACTGCAACGCTTTCTCGAAATAAGGGATGGCCTCGTCGTACTTGCCCTGGGCCGCGTATACGTAGCCGAAGGTCTGGTTGACCATGGCTGACTCATAATCGTTCAGGTTGCCCGATTCCAGGGCCCTGAGACCCTTCAGCGCCTCGGCATACTGGTTCTCGCCAAGCTGCTCGTGGATCGCCGACAACCGACGGAAGGTGCGCTCCCCGATCAGGCTGCCGCGCTCCTTGCGCTCTACGCCTTCCGGCCCCTCGCACTGCTGTTCCTGCTGGGCCCATCCCGCGGACGGCGCCGCAAGAACGGCCAACAGCGCGAAAAGGCCCAGTGTTCTGTGAGACCTACCCATCAGGCGTTGTCCAGCTTGAAGTCGATCACCTGCTCGGCCTCACGCCTTACAGCCTGACCGTCCACGATCCGGGGCTTGAATTTCCACCGCAGGATGGCACGGATGGCCGCCCGATCGAACAGGCGCCGCGGCTGGGACTCGACAACCAGGGGATCGTCCACCGTCCCGTCCTCCATGATGGTGAAACGAACCCGGACCCAGCCCTCGATGCCCTTGAGCAACGCCTCGCGCGGGTATTGGGGCTCGATACGCACGATGGGGATGACGTCGCCCTCCGACGACGGGTCACCCGCCTGCCAGGAGCCCAGATAGGGACCGCTGCCGCTGAAGCCGACATCGATGTCGGGGGTCTCGATGTCCAGCGGGGTCGGCGGCGGCTGTTGCTGCTGGGCCACTTTGAGCTTGGGCGGCGGCGGCGGCTTTTTCGGCGGCGGCGGCTTCTTGGGCACGCGCCGGTCCTTGGTCTGGGTGACCTCCTCGGGCTTCACCCGGACAAAATCCACGACCTTGCCGCCGGCGTCGTCGGGATTGAATCCCTCTCCGCCGGCAATGAGGCTGTGCATCACATAAAACAGCAGCAGCGCCATCAGGACGCCAAGCGCGATCGAAACCGGATAACGCATCAGCCTCCCCCCGTCTGCTCGGCGGCCACGGCGATGTTGGACACCCCGCCGAGCCGGATCTGGTCCATGAGATCGATCAGCACGCCGGTCGCCGACTTCTGATCGGCAATGATGACGACGCTGCTCTCGGGACTCTCGTTCTTGGCCTGTTCCACCAGTTGCCGGACCTGACCGAGTTCGACCTTGCGCTTGTTCATCCAGATATCGCCCACCGAGTTGATGGCGATCAGAATATTGCCGCGCTCCTGCTTGTAGGCCGTTTCCGCTTCCGGGCGGCTCGGATCAATGCCGGTCTCCTTGATGAAGGAGGTGGTCACGATGAAGAAGATCAGCATGATGAACACGATATCCAACATCGGCGTGATGTTGATCTCGGTTTCTTCCTGCTGTACCGCGTGCCTTCTAGCCATGTAATTCCTCGGGCAGTCGTCCTGCTCGCCTCAGCGGGCCATGGCCGCCAGCGAGACCTTCTCGGCCCCGGCGACCCGTGCCTGATCGATGACCCTCACCAGCAGCCCGGCGTCCGCATCCCGGTCGGAAATGACCACGACACTGGCATCGGGCTTGGTGGCGAGCTCGCTCTCGATGTTGGCCCGGACAGCGCGTATATCCACTTCCCGGTTCTGTACCGACACAATGCCGGTCTCGTCTATCCGGATCGCGATGACCTCGGACATCTTCTGCTCCTGGACCGGAGCATTGGACGGCCGATTGACGTCGATCCCCACCTCCTTGACGAAAGAGGTAGTGACGATGAAGAAGATCAGCATGATGAACACGATATCCAACATCGGCGTGATGTTGATTTCGGCCTCTTCACCGTGCGTAGCGATCCTGCGGCGCATTCAGTAATGCCTCAGTGATGGGCGAGAAGATCTTCGACCTTCTCGACCTCGCGGGTGGATTTCTGCTCCAGCCAGGCTGCGAAATACAGCCCGGAGAGCGCCGCCACCAGTCCCGACATGGTGGGGATGGTGGCCTTGGACACGCCGGCCGCCATAAGACGTGCGTTTCCGGTGCCGGCGAAGGCCATGACGTCGAAGACCGAGATCATGCCCGTCACCGTGCCAAGAAGCCCCAGCAGCGGCAGGATGGCCATCAGTGCCTTGATCACCTGCAGGTACTGGCGACACTCGACGCCGATCTCCGAAACCATCTGCTGGCGGACCTGCCGCGCATACCAGGAAAACGTGTCTGCGCGGGCCGACCAGGCCTCCTGCGTCGCCCGCACACGGCCGGGCAGAACGAAGTAATAAAACCAGATCCGCTCAATGATGAGAGTCCACATCAGGATCGTCACGAAGAGGATCCCGAACAGCACGTCGCCGCCCGCTTCAAAGAAGTCGCGGATGGGAACGAACAGACTCTCGTAAAGGAAAATCATCGACTGGTTTCCGCCTTGCGGGCGATGATCCCGGCCGTCTGTTCTTCCAGAATCTCGATCAAGCCGCGGCTACGGCCCGCAACCCAGCTGTGCAGCAGCACCAGCGGAATCGCCACGCACAGGCCAAGCACGGTGGTCACCAGGGCCTGGGATATGCCGCCCGCCATGAGCTTCGGATCACCGGTACCGAACAGGGTAATCGCCTGGAAGGTCGCGATCATGCCGGTCACGGTACCCAGCAGACCCAGCAACGGTGCGACGGCGGCAAGCACCTTGATGCCGCCCTGCCACTTCTCCAGGCTGGGCGCCTCCCGGAGGATGGCCTCGTCGAGCTTGAGTTCCAGCGTTTCTGTGTCGGTGTCCACATTCTCGTCATAGACCTTGAGAATACGACCCAGCGGGTTCTTGTCGCTGGGTGTTTCCGATTTGAGCTGTTTGCGGATGCCCGCGCCGACACCACTCAGATAAAGCAGCCGCCAGAGCGCGATCAGCAGACCGACGATGCCGAGCACGATGATCACGTAACCGACGACGCCGCCCTGGTCGATGCGCTCCCGCAGGCTCGGCGCCTGGATGAGCAGGCCGAGCAGCGAACCGCGACTGGGATCGACTGCGGTGGGCACGACCTCTCCGGGCGCGGCCTGGAACAGGTCCGCCGCCATGCCGCGGAACCGGTCCTGGGGCTGCCGGGCCAGTTCCTCGATAAACGAGCGGCCCGTGTCTTCCGTGTTGTACTTCAGGAACCGGTCGCCGGTGATGAGGTTATACACGCCGATTCGCACGACCTCGGCATCTTCCGTGTTGCCGTCTGCCGTCACGATCGTACTGGGGAATCGGGTGACCTTGCCGGACTCGACCATTTCCTCGAAAAGCAGTATGCGCAGGGCGTCCAGGTCCTCGATCGACGGCAGCCCCTTGATTTCCGCGAGTCGCTTGGCGACGTCGCCCCGCTCCGGGTACTGGGCCGAGACGAGAGAATTCCTGACCACGCCGACCGTGTCTCCCGCGACCTGGCGGACGACACCGAACATCTCGCCGAAATTACCCACCTGGATTCGGAGGGTCTCGGACAACTCGGTCAATGCCTGCTCGTTGGCGTTGAACTGTTTGGTCAGGCTGTCGCTGCGCTGCTCTTCCCGGGCAAGCTCGGCCTGCACCTCACGCAGCAGCGCGCGCTGATTGTCCCGCTCGCGCTGGAAACGCTGTTCGCGTTCCTTGTTCTCGGCAGAGATTTCGCTACGAGCCTTCTTGACCTCGTTCAGGAGCTGGTCGAGAGAATCCGCAGCGACCGCAGCGCCTCCGGCCATGACGGCCCCGAGGGCCGCGACGGTGATTACGATGAGCTTTCTCATTGCGCTGCCTCCGGGCCGTTAATCGGGAGCATCAGCAGATCGGGCGCCGCCTGCTTGCGGGCGATCCTCAGGCCCTCGGTGATGGCACTGCGGTATTCGTCGGGTAACAACTCCCACTGGCCGGTGTTCTTGTTCCAGAAACCGGTCTCTTCCTTGTTCGCTGTCTGGTAAGCGAGCAGGATCCGGCCGATACGCAGGAATTCCACCTTGCGGGGCTCGCCGCCCACGTCCAGGTCACCGACCACGGCTTCCATGTCACGACCGAAGCCCACCTCGATCTGGTAGGCCTCCATGATCTTCCGGTACTTCTCGGAAATAGTGATCTCGGAGTCGTCCATCATCTCCCGCAACCGGTCGACGCGATCACGACGCTCCACCAGGTTGAACGGCAGATCGGCATCGATGAACTTGCCCAGGGAATCGATCATGTTGAACATCAGCGGGACGATGTCGGTCTGAACGACCTGGAAGTCCTCGAGTTGTCTCTGGACGTTGGCCTTCTCGCTCTCCTGATCGTTGACAAGCGTCTGCAGGTGGCCGTTGTAAATCTTGACCCGGTCCAGCTTCTGCAGAGCCAGGCGATACTCGCCGATCAGCTCCGACGTCTGGTCTGCCAGCTGGGCTATCCGCTGCTGGGACTTGGCAGAGCCCGCATCGCTGGCCTTCTGCTCGGCGAGACTGGCCTTCAACGCCTGCTCGGAGGCTGCGGCCGCGGTCATACCGAGGGACAGCATCAGAGCGAGCGCCGATCCGAGCCAGGCGGCCAGGCGCGTTTTCTTCTGTGTTTGCATGAGCTTCCCTTCGCTAGAGAGTATTTATTCGAGGAGGCTTCCGGAAGCCGCTAAAGCTAGCAGAATACCTGTGGAAAAAAAAGTAAAGTCTGCGTGTGAGTTGACCGCAGAATAATCCCCTAATCCATTGTTTTTTATATTAATTCAAAAAAGACGTCGGTCACGGGCAACCCCACGGCCACCGCCATCCTACATGTTCCGTCGATACTGTCCCCCGACCTCGTACAGGGCGTGCGTGATCTGACCGAGGGAACAGACTTTAACGGCTTCCATCAATTCAGCAAATATATTGCCCTGCCGAGCGGCCACGTCACGCAGTGTCGTCAGCGCCTGGCCGGCTGCCTCCGCGTGCAGCGCCTGATAGGCCCGAATGGCCTCGACCTGGGACGCCTTCTCTCCTTCCGTCGACCGAATCAGCTCCGAGATCTTCTCCGCCCGGCTTTCCGGGTGAGTGGGAAGGAAGGTGTTCACACCGACGATAGGCAGGCTGCCGTCATGCTTGCGGGACTCATAGTACAGGCTCTCCTCCTGGATCTTGCCGCGCTGGTACATGGTCTCCATGGCGCCCAGTACGCCGCCCCTGTCGGATATGCGTTCAAACTCCTTGTATACCGCTTCCTCGACCAGGTCGGTCAGTTGCTCCACGAGGAACGATCCCTGCCAGGGATTCTGGTTCTTGTTCAGGCCCAACTCCCGGTTGATGATCATCTGGATCGCCACCGCCCTGCGCACGGATTCCTCCGTCGGGGTCGTGATGGCCTCGTCGTAGGCGTTGGTGTGCAGGCTGTTGCAGTTGTCCAGCAGGGCGTACAGGGCCTGCAGCGTCGTGCGGATGTCGTTGAACTGGATCTCCTGGGCATGCAGGCTGCGACCCGAGGTCTGAATGTGGTACTTGAGCATCTGGCTGCGCGGACCTGCGCCGTATAGCCTGTGCATCGCCCGGGCCCAGATTCGTCGCGCCACCCGGCCGATGACCACGTATTCCGGGTCCATGCCGTTGGAGAAGAAGAAACTCAGGTTCGGGGCGAAATCATCGATCTGCATACCCCGCCCGAGGTAGTACTCCACCAATGTGAGCCCGTTGGCCAGAGTGAATGCCAGCTGGCTGACCGGGTTGGCCCCGGCCTCGGCGATGTGATATCCGGAGATCGATACGCTGTAGAAGTTCCTGATGCGATGATCGATGAAGTAGTCCTGGACATCGCCCATCATCCTGAGGGCGAACTCGGTGGAGAAGATACAGGTGTTCTGGGCCTGGTCCTCCTTGAAGATATCCGCCTGCACGGTGCCCCGGACCTGGGCCAGGGTCTCCTCCCGGATGCGGCCATAGGTCTCCGGATCGGTGACCATGTCGCCGCTCACCCCGAGAAGCCCCAGGCCGCTGCCGTCATGACCCGGCGGAAGATCCCCGCGGTACACCGGCCGGCGATTGTCGCCGAAAAACCCGGCGATCGTCTTCTCTGCCTTGTCCCAGCCCCCGGTCTGTCGGAGGTGACGCTCGATCTGCTGGTCCACGGCGGCATTCATGAACATGGCCAGAATCATCGGCGCCGGCCCGTTGATGGTCATTGAAACCGACGTGGTCGCGGAACACAGGTCGAAGCCCGAGTAGAGCCGCTTCATGTCATCCAGGCTGGCGATGGACACCCCGGAGTTACCGATCCGGCCATAGATATCCGGGCGGTCGTCCGGATCCTCGCCGTAAAGGGTCACCGAATCGAATGCCGTGGATAACCGTGTGGCGGGATGACCCGCGGACACGTAGTGGAAGCGCCGGTTTGTCCTCTCCGCCGTGCCTTCGCCGGCAAACATCCGAATGGGGTCCTCCCGCTCTCGCCGGTAGGGGTAGACACCGGCGGTATACGGGTACGCCCCGGGCAGGTTCTCCCGGAGAAGAAATCTCAGAAGTTCGCCCCAATCCCGGTAATCCGGGGCGGCAATCTTGGGCATCCGCAGATGGCTCAGGGAAGTCGTGAAATTCTCTCCGCTGACCTCACGGTCCCGAACCTTGTACACATACGCCGGCGCCCGCACGGACTCGAGTCGTCCCGGCCAGCCCTTCAGCAGTCGAATGCTCTCCTCGCTCAGGCCGGCGAGACATTCGTTGTAACGCCGGCGGAGCGCCCTCAGGGTATCGTCCCCGGTCGCGAGCGCCTCCTCAGCGTACGGTTCCAGCAGTCGGGGATCGTCACCGATCTCCTCGAGGGCCCGATAACAGGCGTGGGCACGGGCCGCGATGCCCGCCTGCGCCTCGGCCTGCCGATTGGCGTCTCGCCCGTCCTCGGCGATCTCGGCCAGGTAACGCGTGCGATGGGGCGGGATCAGTCCCCGGGCACCGTCCCGGGGTTCCGGCAGCCGGTCGCCCGGCAACCAGGACCCGGCAGTATCCGGCATCTTGGCACCGATGGTTTCGCAAATCGCCCGAAACAACCGGTTGACCCCGGGATCGTTGAAACGACTGGCGATCGTCGGAAAGACAGGGACCTGGTCGTCGGGCAGCTTGAACTGGTGCCGATTTCGCTTCCACTGCTTTCGAACATCGCGGAGGGCATCCTCGGCGCCGCGTTTCTCGTATTTATTGAGAGCCACCAGGTCGGCGAAGTCGAGCATGTCTATTTTCTCGAGCTGACTGGCGGCACCGTAATCGCTGGTCATGACGTACAGGGCAAGATCAACCAGGTCCACGATCTCTGTGTCGCTCTGCCCGATGCCCGCGGTCTCGACGATGATCAGGTCGAATCCCGCACTCCTCAAAAAGGCGATGCTGTCCTGCAGAACCGCGCTGGTCGCCAGGTGCTGCCTTCTCGTGGCCATGGAACGCATAAAGACCCGATCGTCCGAGAGGCTGTTCATCCGGATTCGGTCGCCCAGGAGCGCGCCCCCGGACCGCCTGCGGGTCGGATCGACGGCCAGCACGGCGATCCGTCGGTCGGGAAAACTGCGCAGGAACCGATTCAGGAGCTCGTCCGTGAGACTGCTCTTGCCGGCGCCGCCCGTGCCGGTGATGCCAATGACCGGTGTCCGGCTGTCAGCCTCCGCCCACTTCCGGCGCAGCGCCTCGATTCTTTCAGGGTGGTCGACCAGGGTCTCGAGCAAGGTCAGGACCTGGCCGATCCGGCGATGATCATTTGCCTGTACCGGGGCGAGTTCGAAGTCCGGTCGTGGCCGGGCCCGGACGCGGCGAAAAACATCCTCGGTCATGCCCTGAAGGCCAAGGGACAGGCCCTCGTTGGCATCGTAGATCTTCTCGACCCCGTGCTGCTCCAGCGCCTCGATCTCCTCCGGCGCGATGGTGCCGCCCCCGCCGACGATCACGCGAATATGCTCCGCGCCCGCCTCGCGCAACATGTCGACCATGTAGCGGAAATATTCGTTATGTCCGCCCTGGTAAGAACTGCACGCGATGGCGTCCGCGTCCTCCTGCAGCGCCGCCCGCACGATGTCCGCCACGGAGCGATTGTGGCCCAGGTGTATGACCTCGGCGCCATGGGACTGGAGCAACCTGCGCACGATATTAATCGCAGCGTCATGGCCATCGAACAGGGATGCGGCAGTCACGAATCTCAAAGGCGATTCACTGCTCTCCCTGCCCGGCAGACTGGCATCGTGTGCGGTGGTGTTCATCGGATATTTTCAAGGGTCCGCGGTGTAAGGCGGACTGCTCATTATAGCGTCAATCGATCACCTCGGACCCGACCGCCCATGTTGCATCGCAACGATCGGACGGCTCATGCAAGATTGACGCGGCCCGACTATAATCTCGGCCGCCATCGGGAGCGAATGCCGGCAGTCGCTGCTGGTATTCCGCTGGAACCGCACGTACACCCGGAGCCCCGCAAGCCTGCCCGATTCAGAACAACGATACGCATACGCCGTCAATGCCCTCGACGGCGATCCCGGCCGCCGCGCAAACGGATTCTACGGAGGAAATTTATGGAGCTGTTCGAAACCATGCACAACAAGGGGCATGAACAGGTCGTGTTCTTTCATCACGGCGCCACCGGTCTCAAGGCCATTGTCGCGATCCACGACACAACCCTGGGCCCTGCGCTTGGCGGGCTTCGAATGTGGCCATATCAGAATGAGGAAGAGGCACTCCGCGACGTGCTTCGGCTGTCTCGGGGCATGACCTACAAGGCGGCGGTCTCCGGGCTCAATCTGGGCGGCGGCAAAGCCGTGCTCATCGGCGACCCGGAAAAGGACAAGAGCGAGGAACTGTTCCGTGCCTTCGGGCGGTTCATCGGCTCTCTCGGCGGTCGCTATATCACCGCCGAAGACGTGGGCACCCACGTGGACGACATGGATTACATTTACCAGGAGACGGACCGGGTGGTCGGCGTGCACCGCGTGCATGGGGGCAGCGGTGATCCTTCTCCATTCACGGCCTACGGCACCCTGCAAGGGATAAAGGCCTGCCTGCAACGAAAATATGGCCACGACGATCCGGGCAAAGAGAGTTTCGCCGTCCAGGGTGTCGGCAGCGTCGGCTACTACCTGACGAAATACCTGCGCGAGGCGGGCGCGAAGGTGCTGGTCTGCGATATCAACGAAAACCGGGTCAAGCGAGCGGTGGACGAGTTGGGCGCCGAAGCGGTGCCCATGGACCAGATTTACGACACCGACGCCAAGGTATTCGCGCCTTGCGCGCTCGGCGGCGTGATCAACGAGGACACGGTCCCGCGGCTCAAATGTGACATTGTCGCGGGCAGCGCCAACAATCAGCTGGAATCCGAGGAGTGGGGCACAGCCCTCGAGGATCGCGGCATTCTGTACGCGCCCGATTACGCTATTAACGCAGGTGGCCTGATGAACGTGGCCATCGAACTCCAGGGCTATGACCGTGACCGTGCCTATCGAACGGTGAGCACCATTTATTCCATCATCGGCACCATTTTCAGCATCGCCCAGCGAGACGGCATCCCCAGTTGGAAGGCTGCGGATCGCCTGGCCGAGGAGCGAATCCAGGCGATCGCCAAGGTCCGCCGTTTTTATTCTCAGCGATTCAAGGATCGCCTCTCCGGTCGTCGCCCCCACACGACGGCCACCAACAACAGCTGACGTCGGGAGCGGCAGCCGCCGCCCCGTCGCCACTGGCAACCGATCTTCAGCGGAGGAGTCGCCGTGAGCGCCTTCAATACGTCTATTAACGAAGACCTGGACATGCTTCGGGACGCGGTCCGTCGTTTCGCGGAAGCGGAAATCGCGCCGCGGGCCGCAGAGATCGACCGGGCCAATGAATTCCCGCAGGACCTGTGGCCCAAGCTGGGCGAGATGGGTCTGCTGGGTCTTACGGTTCCCGAGGAGTACGGGGGATCGGGCCTGGGCTACCTTGCCCACGTGGTCGCCATGGAGGAGATTTCCAGGGCCTCCGCCTCGGTAGGGCTGTCATACGGTGCCCATAGCAACCTGTGCGTGAACAACGTGTACCTGAACGGCAGCGAAGAGCAGCGGCAGCGCTTCCTGCCGAAGTTGTGCAGCGGCGAGTGGGTCGGCGCCCTGGCCATGTCCGAGGCCGGTGCAGGATCTGACGTGGTCGGGTCCATGACGTGTCGGGCGCGGCAACAGAAGGATGAGTGGGTGGCGGACGGATCGAAGATGTGGATCACCAACGGTCCCGAAGCCAGCGTGGTGCTCACCTACATGCGCACTGCACCGCCCGAGGCCGGATCCCGCGCCATGACAGCGTTCCTCGTCGAGAAGGACATGCCCGGCTACAGCACCGCCCAGAAGCTCGACAAGCTGGGGATGCGGGGCTCGAATACCTGCGAGCTGGTGTTCGATGATTGCCGAATCCCCACGGCGAATATTCTCGGCGAACCCAACAAGGGCGTTTACATTCTGATGCGCGGCCTGGACACCGAGAGACTGGTGCTCTCGGCCGGGCCCATCGGGATCATGCAGGCGTGCATGGACGTTGCCCTGCCCTACGTTCGTGAGCGGCACCAGTTCGACAGGCCCATCGGCAGCTTCGGCATCATGCAGGCCAAGCTGGCCGACATGTATACGGCCCTGCAGTCGTCCCGGGCCTTCACCTATCGCGTGGCCGACCAGTTCGACCGCGGTCAGCCGACCCGGCAGGACGCCGCGGCCTGCCTGCTGCTGGCGTCCCAGTCAGCGGTCCAGGTGGCCCTCGAGGCGGTGCAGAGCCTGGGAGGTAACGGATACATCAACGAGTATGCGACCGGGCGCCTGTTGCGAGACGCCAAGCTCTACGAAATCGGCGCTGGAACCAGTGAAATCCGCCGCATGCTCATTGGCCGGGAACTGGTTGAGGCAGGCGAGCCCACGGGCGCCTAAACTCTTCCTCGAGGAGGAACAGAACCATGACAGACGAAATTGTCATCGCTGCGGCGAAACGAACCCCGATCGGCGCGTTTCAGGGTGCCCTGGCCCCGGTCAGTGCTCCGGACCTGGGCGCGACAGCGGCAGCGGCCGCCATCGAGGATTGTGGTGTCAAGCCCGAGAGCATATCGGAGGTCATTTTTGGCTGCGTCTTGCCGGCTGGCCTCGGGCAGGCCCCGGCCCGTCAGGCCGCGCTGGCGGCGGGACTGCCTGCGTCGGTCGGCTGCACGACGATCAACAAGGTCTGCGGGTCCGGCATGAAGGCAGTGATGATGGCCCATGACCTGATCCGGGCCGGTTCGGCAGAAATCGTTTTGGCGGGAGGCATGGAATCCATGTCCAATGCGCCCTACCTGCTGCCCAAGGCCCGCCAGGGCCTGCGCATGGGCCACCAGGAAATTCTCGACCACATGTTCCTGGACGGTCTGCAGAATCCCTACGACAACAACATGATGGGCCATTTCGCAGAACAGACGGTCGACCGTTACAAGTTCACCCGAGAGGAGCAGGATGCATTCGCCACCGCTTCCGTGCGCCGAGCGCTGGAGGCGACTCAGAAAGGCCTGTTCGAGCGCGAGATCGTGCCGGTACTGGTCCGCACCCGGCGGAGCGAGACGATGGTCGACCGGGACGAGGAACCGTTCCGATGTGAGCTGGACAAGATCCCCGACATGCGGCCTGCCTTCCGTCGCGACGGGGGGACGGTCACCGCGGCCAGCTCGTCATCGATCTCCGACGGTGCGGCGGCCCTGGTCATCACGAGCACCTCCGTCGCCGAGCGCGAGGGGTTCGAGCCGCTGGCTCGAATCGTGGCCCACAGCGGCTTCGCCCATGCCCCGGAATGGTTCACCACGGCACCGGTGTTCGCTATCCAGGCGCTGCACAAGAAGCTCGACTGGACCCCGGACGACGTGGATCTGTACGAGATCAACGAGGCCTTCGCGGTGGTCGCCATGGCAGCCATCAAGGACCTGGAAATCGATCATGCCAAGGTCAACGTCAACGGCGGCGCCTGCGCCCTCGGGCACCCGATCGGGGCCACCGGCGCGAGACTGCTGGTCACACTGGTTCATGCGTTGCTCAATCGCGGTCAGAAACGCGGAATCGCGTCACTCTGCATCGGCGGCGGCGAAGCCACCGCTGTCGCGGTGGAGACGCTGTGACCGGAATCTGACCCATGGCCCGACTGCGCTCCAAGATCGACATCCACGGCGAGGAATTCCAGGCCAACGCCGACCATATGCGACGCCTGGCGGATGATCTCCGTCGCCGGGTGGCCGCTGCGGCCGCCGGCGGGAGTGAAGACGCCCGGGCAAAACACGTGGAGCGGGGCAAGCTCCTGCCCCGGGACAGGATCGACGCGCTGTTGGACCAGGGCAGTCCCTTCCTCGAGTTATCTCCGCTTGCGGCTCACGATCTCTATGGCGGGGCGGCACCCTGCGCCGGCATCGTCACCGGTATCGGCCGGGTGGGTGGCATCGAGGTCATGGTTGTGGCCAACGACGCCACGGTCAAGGGGGGCACTTACTTCCCGATGACCGTCAAGAAGCATCTACGCGCCCAGGAAATCGCCCTGGAAAATCACCTGCCCTGCGTGTATCTGGTGGACTCCGGCGGCGCCTTCCTGCCGATGCAGGACGAGGTGTTTCCGGACCGCGACCACTTCGGAAGGATTTTCTATAACCAGGCACGGCTGTCTGCGGCGGGCATCCCCCAGACAGCGATCGTCATGGGCTCGTGCACGGCCGGCGGCGCTTATGTTCCGGCCATGTGCGACGAGGCGGTGATCGTGAGAAACCAGGGCACGATTTTCCTAGGCGGCCCGCCGCTGGTGAAGGCCGCGACCGGAGAAATCGTCGACGCCGAGTCCCTCGGCGGTGGCGAGGTTCACAGCCGCGTCTCGGGCGTGACCGACCACCTGGCCAACGACGACGCGCACGCCCTGTCCATCGCCCGGGAGATCATTGGCGCGCTGAATCACCGCAAGAACGCCTCCACCGCCACCCGGGAACCCGTCGACCCGGCTTACGACCCATCCGAGATCTACGGCGTGCTGCCGCGTGACGTCCGATATCCGTATGACGTCCGGGAAGTGATCGCCAGGCTGGTGGACGGCTCGGAATTCACGGAGTTCAAACCGCTGTACGGCAAGACACTGGTCTGCGGCTTCGCCTTCATGTATGGCTATCCGGTCGGCATCGTCGCCAACAACGGCATCCTGTTCTCCGAGTCTGCCCTTAAAGGCGCCCATTTCATCCAGCTGTGCAATCGGCGTCGCGTACCCCTGGTGTTCCTGCAGAACATCACAGGATTCATGGTGGGCAAGAAATACGAGAACGCCGGGATCGCGAAGGACGGCGCGAAGATGGTGAACGCGGTGGCGACCTGCAGCGTCCCCAAGTACACGGTCATCATCGGCGGGTCCTTCGGCGCCGGCAATTACGCCATGTGTGGTCGCGCCTACGGTGCACGCATGCTTTGGACCTGGCCGAATGCCAGGATTTCGGTCATGGGTGGCGAGCAGGCGGCATCGGTGCTGTCAACGGTGCGGGCCGAGGGGCTGGCGTCCAGGGAACAGGAATGGCCGGACACGGATCGTCAGACCTTCGAGGCGCAAATCCGACAGCAGTACGAGACCCAGGGCCATCCCTATTACGCCACCGCCAGGCTCTGGGACGACGGCGTCATTGATCCTGCCGATACCCGGCGGATTCTGGGGCTGGCCATTTCGGCGTCTTTCAACGCGCCTCCTGCAGAGGAAGGCCCATACGGAATTTTCAGGATGTAGGGCACCATCGCCCCGGAACGGGATAACCCATGTCGGATACAACTTTGCTGGACATCGACCCACGGGGCGTCGCCACCGTGACGCTGAACCGGCCAGAAGTACACAACGCCTTCGACAACGAACTCATCGCGCGGCTCACCGGCCTGTTGGTCGAACTGCAGGCGCGTGGCGATGTTCGGGCAGTCGTTATCACCGGTGCCGGTTCTTCGTTCTCCAGTGGTGCCGATATCGGCTGGATGAAATCCATGGCCGATTTCAGCGAGGAACAGAACTACGAGGACGCCCTGCTGCTTGCGGAACTCATGGCGACCCTCAACAATCTGACCAAACCCACGGTGGCCCGCGTCAACGGCCATGTATTCGGCGGTGGCATCGGGCTGGTCTCGTGCTGTGACATTGCCGTCGCCGCAAGCGAGGCGGTTTTCTGCCTGAGCGAGGTTCGTCTGGGTCTGGTGCCGGCGGTGATCTCACCGTACGTCATCGACGCCATCGGGCAGCGCAATGCCCGACGCTTCTTCCTGAGCGCCGAGCCCATGTCAGCCAGGAAGGCCCGCCGTATCGGCCTGGTCCACGAGGTCGCCAAGACCGGCAAGCTGGATACTGCGGTGAAGGACCAGGTGAACATGCTGTTACAGGGCGGTCCCTGCGCGCTTCGAGAGAGCAAGGAACTGGTGCACATGGTGAGCGGTCATTCGTTCACCGCCGACATCGCCCTGAAGAAGCGTACGGCGGAGATCATCGCCCAGATGCGTGTTTCCGAGGAAGGCCAGGAGGGCCTGAGGGCGTATATTGAGAAGCGTTCGCCAAGTTGGTGTGACAAGCCCTGATGTTCAGCCGGGTCCTGGTAGCCAACCGCGGAGAGATCGCCTGCCGAATCATCAGGAGCTGCCGGCGACTCGGCATCCAGACCGTTGCCGTTTTCTCGGCCGCCGACAGCGGGGCCATGCACGTTCGCGAAGCGGACGAGGCCCTCGCCATCGGGCCGGCCGAGCCCGGCGCGTCCTATCTGCGTATTGACCGGATCATCGACGCCGCCCGTCAGACGGGCGCCGACGCCATCCATCCCGGATATGGATTCCTGGCGGAAAACCCACTTCTGGCGGGGGCCTGCGAAACGGCCGGCATCGTCTTTGTCGGCCCGTCGGCGGAGACCATCCGGGCCATGGGATCGAAGCGCAGGGCCCGCCTGACGATGGCCGGGGCGGGGCTACCGATCGTCCCCGGATACGAGGGCGAACGCCAGGACGACGACACACTGCTGGAGGAGGCTCGCAGGATCGGCTTCCCGGTGATGCTCAAGCCGTCCGCCGGTGGTGGCGGCAAGGGAATGCGGATCCTCCAAGGCGAAAACGGGTGGGCAAAAACGCTCGCCAGCGCGCGGCGCGAATCCCGGGCGGCGTTCGGTGACGACCACATGATCCTCGAGCGCTACCTGGCCAGACCGCGTCACATCGAGGTCCAGGTGATTGGCGACCGTCACGGTCATGTCGTGCATCTTTTCGAGCGCGAATGTTCGATCCAACGCCGGCATCAGAAGATCATCGAAGAGGCACCGTCGCCCGCGGTGGATGACGATCTCCGTGGGCGGATTACGGAAGCCGCCGTTGCCGCCGCCCGTGCTGTCGAGTACGTCAACGCCGGCACGGTGGAATTCCTGCTCGACGAGGATGGCGCGTTCTATTTCATGGAGATGAACACGCGCTTACAGGTGGAGCACCCGGTGACCGAGGCCATCACCGGTATCGACTTGGTCGAGTGGCAGTTACGCGTCGCGGCCGGTGAACCCTTGCCGATTTCCCAGGATGACCTGACGGCCCACGGCCACGCGATCGAAAGCCGCATCTATGCGGAGAACCCGTTCAACAATTTCCTTCCCTCAACCGGGCGTATCGGCCGGTTCATCCACCCGGTGGGCGCTTTGGAGCTCAGGCTCGATACCGGCGTTCAGGACGGGGATATGGTGCAGATTCATTACGACCCCATGATCGCCAAGCTGACCGTGTGGGGCGAGAACAGGGCGGTGGCCGTTGATCGTTTGCGGCACGCCCTGGCACGCACCATGGTGACGGGGCCCACGACCAACCTGCCTCTGCTTCGACGTGTAGCCGGGCACGCGGATTTTTTCGACGCCGCCATGGATACGGGATACCTGGACCGGCACCTGGGTGCGATTCTTTGCGAAGACGCCGAAGCCGACGACGTTGCCCTGATTGCCGCTGCCTGTGCCGTGCAGCTGGACAATCGCGCCGCGCCGGCCGCGTCCCGCGATCCCTGGTCGCCCTGGGACCGGGCGGATGGCTGGCGGGCTGGAGAAGGCGGGGTTCGAATGAGATTCGAGGACGCCTGTGGAAGCGCCCGGGAGATCCGCCTTGCGGGATGGGCGGGATCCTTCACGGCCACCGTCGCGGGGCGCTCCCAGTGTGTCACCGCGTCGCGACTCGACGCGGATCATATCGATATCCGTATCGGCGAAGACGAGTACCAGGCAACCGTCCTGACGGACGGCGAGGACTGTTTCGTCGGGTTGGACTTCGGGGGCTTCGAACTGCGCCGCGTACCGCTCTACCCACCGGGCACGGAAAGGGCCGAGGAGGATCTTCACCCGGTGGCGCCCATGCCTGGACGAATTGTGGCGACTCACGTCAGCGAAGGCGACAGGGTGGCACCCGGAGAACCACTGCTGGTCCTGGAGGGAATGAAAATGGAGTACACGCTCACCGCACCGGTGGGCGGTGTCATCTCCAGGTTGTACTGCCGCGAAGGCGACATGGTAGAAGCAGATACCACGCTCGTGGACATCGACACCGGGGAGGAAGAAGCCTGATGGCCGGCTCGGGTGATCGTATCCGGGTCGTGGACGTGGGTCCCCGGGACGGCCTCCAGAACGAGAAGCAGCCGGTCCCCACGGAGATCAAGATCCAGCTTATCGCCGCCCTGGCAGATGCCGGACTGCCGGTCGTGGAAGCCACCAGCTTTGTCAGTCCCCACTGGATACCGCAGCTGGCCGACGCGGAAGCGGTCATGGCCGGAATCGGGCGGCGCACAGGCACCCGCTTCCCGGTGCTGGTACCGAATGTCCGGGGTCTGGAGCGGGCGATGGCTGCCGGCGCCAGTGAGATCGCCGTGTTTACGGCGGCCTCGGAGACATTCAACCGCCATAACATCAATGTCGGTATAGACGAGTCGCTGGAGCGAATTCAGGCGGTGGCCGCGCGTGCCGGCACCGCGGGGCTACCGGTGAGAGGCTACGTGTCCTGCGTGCTGGGCTGCCCCTATCAGGGGGACATCGCCTCCGGCGCCGTGGTGGCGGTGGCCGAGCGATTGGTCGAGGCGGGCTGCTATGAGGTTTCCCTGGGGGATACCATCGGCATCGGCACGCCGACGGCCGCGCGCAAGCTGGTAGAAACAGTGGCCGAATCCATCGGAATGGAACGCATTGCCGTTCATTTCCACGACACCCGGGGGCAGGCGCTGGCGAACGTATTCGCATGCCTGGAAACCGGGGTCACCACGGTGGATGCCTCCGTCGCGGGACTCGGCGGCTGCCCTTACGCCCGCGGGGCCACCGGCAACCTGGCCACCGAGGACCTGGTCTACATGTTGAACGGCATGGGCGTGACCACCGGCATCGATCTCGCTGCGCTGGTCCAGGCAGGCCTCTTGATCAGCGATTTCCTGGGCCGACCGCCGGCCAGCCGGCTGGGCGTCATCGCCGCCCTGGAAAGGAAAAAGAACACGGATTGAGCGGGCCCGATAAGCCTGCGCTGCATTACGGGAGAAACTCATGGATATCAGCAAGGCAATCGCCATCGTCTCGGGCGGGGCGTCAGGCCTCGGCAACGCCGTCGCCCGCCGGGTCGTCGCCGACGGCGGCAGGGTCGCCATCCTGGACGTGAACGAAGAGCAGGGCCAGGCAGCCGCAGCAGCCCTGGGAGACAACGCGATCTTCATCCGGACCGACGTCAGCAACGAAGACCAGGTCAACGAGGCCGTCGCCCAGACCACGCATCGCTTCGGCACGGTGACATTCTGTGTCAACTGCGCAGGGATCCTGGGCGCGGGACGGGTGCTGGGGCGGGATGGTCCCATGCCAGGCAAACATTTCACGCAGGTCATCGAGGTGAACCTGATCGGAACTTTCCTGCTGTGCAAGGCGGCAGCCAACCAGATGCAGCACAATTCGCCGACCGAGGATGGAGAGCGGGGCGTGATCGTGAATACGGCCTCGGTAGCCGCCTTCGAAGGCCAGGTCGGACAGGCGGCCTACTCTGCCTCGAAAGCGGGGGTCGCGGGCATGGGATTGCCCCTGGCCCGCGAATTCGCCCGCATCGGCGTCCGGGTGAACACGGTGGCCCCCGGGATCTTCCTCACGCCGATGATGGAAGGCATGCCGGAACATGTCCAGGAGTCCCTGGCTGCCCAGGTGCCTTTCCCGCCTCGCCTGGGACGTCCGGAAGAATTCGCCGATCTGGTTGTCTATCTCTACGGCAACGTGATGCTCAACGCCGAAACGATCCGGCAGGACGGGGCGATTCGGTTGCAGCCCAAGTGATCGAACGGACGACAGGAGCCCGAACATGATGAGACGATGGCTGATACCGGCTCTGGCCGGGGCCCTGATGGTGGCCGGCTGTGCCGGCCCGGTGGGTCCCGGTCCGGCCACCCCCGACCGGGGATCCGCCCATGCTGAACCGGAGGCCCACTATCGGGTGCCGGTGACCTACCATCGGCTGGAAAACGGCCTCAAGGTCGTCATATCCCCTGACACGACGGCGCCGGTCGTGACTGTGGCCGTTTACTACAACGTCGGCCTGCGCACCGAACCGAGGGGTCTCACTGGTTTCGCCCACCTGTTTGAACACATGATGTTCCAGGGCTCGGCCAATCTTCCTAAGGGAGGATTCGATCAGCTGATCCAGGGCAACGGCGGAATCATCCAGGGCCAGACGAAACCGGACATGACGCTTTACTACGAAGTGGTGCCCGCGCACATGCTGGCACCGGTTCTGTGGGCGGAGGCGGATCGCATGGCAAGGCTTGCGGTCACGGAAGAGAACCTGGACAACCAGCGGGCGGTGGTCAAGAACGAGTACCGACTGAAAATCGAGAACCAGCCTTACTCACGATTCCTGTCCGTCGAACTCAGCGCCGCGGCATTCGAGAACTGGCACAACGGCCACAATTTCTGGGGCGAGATGGAGGACCTGGATGCGGCAAGCGTGGCATCGGCACGGGATTTCTACCGCACCTACTATGCGCCCAACAACGCCGTGGTCGTGATCGTCGGGGACGTGGACCCGGAGGCCGCCCTCGCCCTGGTGACAGAGCATTTCGGCGAGCTGGAAGCTCGGCCGCGACCGCCCATGCCGGACCTCTCGGAACCGAGGCAGGAAAAAGAGAAGACCGGCACTTATCTGGATCCCCTGGCGCCGCAGCCCATGCTGGCGTTCGCCTACCATGCGCCGCCCCCGAATACCGAGGCGTATTTCGCCATGGAGCTCATTAACCAGATCCTGCTCCAGGGTGCGGATAGCCAGCTCTACGAGCGAATCGTGACCGACAAGGGCTACTCGAGCTTCGTCGGCGGTGGGCTCAACCTTCAGGGCGACCTGTTCGATGCTATCGGCCCAGTGCTGTTTGCCGGCTATCTGATCCACGATCTGGAGGTGAATCCGGCGGAGATCGTCGCGGAGATCGACGACGTCATCGACGGCCTCAGGCGCGAACTGGTGGACGCGGAGACCCTGAATCGGGCCAAGCTGAAATTCCGTTCCGGCTTTTACGAGGCGCAGGGCGGCAGTTTCGGTATCGGTCGGGCTGACCTGCTGGCCGCCTTCGCTCTGTTCCACGACGATCCGTCAATGATCAACCGGGTGGAACCCGAGATGGCCAGCGTCACCCCCGAGCTGATCCGGGAGGTGGCTCGGGAATACCTGCGACCGACCAACCGCACGATGATGCGGCTCGAACCCGGCGCCGCGGCGAGGAACCAGCCATGAGACGGATGAACATCGCAATATTGACACTGCTCGGGCTGACAGCCATCTCGGCGCTGGCGGGCGAGGCACCTCCGGCTGCCGGGGCGCCCCGGGAATTCAATCTGCCGGAGAAAACCGTTTTCGCGCTGGACAACGGCATGAGGGTGACCATGGTGCCCTTCGGCCAGCTGCCCAAGGTCAGCATGGTGCTTCGCGTCCGGACCGGAAACCTGAACGAGGGTGACGAAACCTGGCTGGCGGACCTGGCCGGCGCATTGATGCAGGAGGGCACGACGAGCCTTGATTCGAAGGCCGTGAACCGCAGAGCGGCGGAGCTGGGGGGCGGCATTGGGGTCAGCGTGGGTGCCGAAACAACCTCGATCAGCATCAGCAGCCTCTCGGACAAGGAGACGGACGCCATTGCTTTACTTGCGGACGTGGTCCGTCATCCGGCGCTGCCGGAAAGTGAACTGGAGCGGATCAGGGCGGACTTCCTGAGGAACCTGAGTATTGCCCGGGTCCGACCCCAGGGCATGGCCGCAGTGGCGCTCAACGCCAGGCTGTATGGAGACCATCCGTTCGCTGCGGTCTATCCCAGCGAGGACCAGCTTCTGCGCTACGGGATAGACGACATCAGGCGTTACTACGGTTCCAATTTCGGCGCCCAGAGGTCCCACCTGTTCGTCAGTGGTCGCTTCGATCCGGACAGGATGCGCGCGGCGGTGGAGCGGCACTTCGCCGACTGGGCGCCTGGCCCCGAGGTTTACATCGACGTTCCGCAACCGACCCGGATCGGCAGCCTGCAGGTCGTCGATCGACCCGGTGCGCCGCAATCCACGATCGTCGCCGCCATTCCCGTCATCGGCGTCGATGACCCGCACTACAGCCGGCTGATGATGGCCAACGACATCCTCGGCGGCGCCGGGTTCCTTTCACGGCTGTTCCAGAACCTGCGCGAGGACAAGGGCTACACCTACGGGGCGAGCACGTCCACGTCGAACAATTTCCACAGCGCGATCTGGCGCTTCAGCGCGGACGTGGCCAGCGAAGCGACGGGCCCGTCCCTGTCGGAGTTCTTCAGCGAACTGCGGCGAATCAAGGAAGAGCCCCTGGACACCGCGGAAATGGACCGGATCCGGGGCTACCGTGGCGGGATCTTCGTCCTGGCCAATGCTTCCCGCAGCGGCATCATCGGCACGCTGGCCTTCATGGACTTCCATGATCTGCCGGACACGTATCTCACCGAGTACCTGAGCCGACTCGAGGCCGTGACCGGACAGGAAGTCAACGACATGGCGTCCGGCCAGTGGCCGGTGACAGGCCTGAGTATCGTGGTCGTCGGCGATCGCGCGTTGATCGACCCGCAGCTGGCAGATGTCGAGGAACTCGCGCCCTATCTTGCCGACTGAGGTAACGGTCCCGATGGGCTACAATAGGCGGTCGCCGCCCGGGCGACCGCTATGCTTCAAGATCCGCTGCCGACGAGGACCATAAATGACAGACCGTGATGTCATGGAGTACGACGCAGCAGTGGTCGGCGGCGGCCCCGCCGGACTGGCCTGCGCCATTCGCCTCAAGACCCGCAAACCGGACCTGTCGGTATGCGTATTGGAAAAGGGGTCCGAACTCGGCGCCCACGCCTTGTCCGGCGCCGTCATGGAACCCGGGCCTCTGGACGAACTCTGGCCGGAGTGGAGAGACACCCCCCCATCGATCTGCGTCCCGGCGGGCGACGACGAATTTCTCCTCCTGACGCGCAAGAAAGGTTGGCGTCTGCCAACGCCCCCGCAGATGAAGAATCACGGAAATTATGTCGTTTCTCTCGGTTCGCTGGTTCAGAAACTGGGCGAGCGGGCGGAGGCCGTCGGCGTGGACGTCTTTCCCGGCTTCTCGGGCGCCCAGCTGCTGATAGAAGACGACCGGGTGACCGGCATTCGCTGCGGGGACATGGGCGTGCAAGCGGACGGCCGTCCGGGGCCTGCCTTCGCGCCCGGCGTGGATATCCGTGCCGGCGTCACCGTTCTGGCCGAGGGTTGCCGGGGCAGCCTGACCAAGCAGGCGATCAAGCAATTCGGCCTGGACGCCGGGAGCACGCCGCAGACCTACGGTCTGGGATTCAAGGAAATGTGGCAGCTGCCGGCGGGCAGGTCCCGCCCTGGCATGATCCAGCATACGGTGGGCTGGCCCCTGGACTCGAAAACCTACGGCGGCAGTTTTATCTACCACCTGGATCAGGACCGCGTATACATCGGCTTCGTGGTCGGTCTGGATTACGAAGACCCTGCTTTCTCGCCGTTCGAGGCATTTCAGCAGTTCAAGCATCACCCGCGGATCCGTTCCCTGCTCGAAGGCGGGGAGATTGTCTCTGCCGGCGCCCGTACCTTGATCGAGGGCGGGCTGCAGGCCCTGCCCAAGCTGGACATGCCGGGCGCCGTCCTGATCGGAGACGCGGCCGGCACGCTCAACGTGCCCAAGATCAAGGGCATTCACATGGCCGTGCGGGGCGGCATGATGGCCGCCGACCACGTGGCGGAGTCCGGCTCGGCGGAGGGCTACGACGCCTGCTGGCGATCATCGGACTCGGCGGCGGAATTGCGGCGGGTACGCAACGTGCGCCCCGGATTCAATCGGGGCCTGTGGGCTGGCCTGGCCAACGCCGCATGGGAGACATTGACGGCGGGCCGAAGCCCGTGGACGTTGAAGACCCGATCAGATCACGACAGTCTGCGTCGGGCCGATGCCGGGACGCGGGCCGCCATGGAAAATCGCTGGCTGGAGAAGCGAGATCTGCCGCCGCGGGACCGGCTGGCTTCGATCTATTTCGCCAACAACGCCCATGACGAGGACCAGCCTGTCCACCTGCGGGTATCCGACACCGCCATTTGTGCCACACGTTGTTTCGAGGAATACGGGAACCCGTGCACTCGGTTCTGCCCCGCCGGCGTTTACGAGATCGTCGAGCAGGACGGCGGTCGGCGCCTGCAGATCAACGCCTCCAACTGTGTGCACTGCAAAGCATGTGACATCAAGGATCCTTACCAGATCATCGACTGGGTGCCGCCGGAGGGCGGCTCGGGACCGAATTATCAGAATCTCTGACCTGGATCCGGCCTCCATGCCGGAAAGACGAAGGAGCACTGAATGAAGATTCTCGTCGGGATAAAACGCGTCATCGACTACAACGTGCGCGTGCAGATCAACCGAGACGGCACGGATGTGGTCAAGGAAGGGGTCAAGATGAGCATCAACCCCTTCGACGAGATCGCCGTGGAGCAGGCCCTGAGGATTCGGGACGCCGGCATGGCCGACGAAGTGGTGGTCGTATCGATAGGCCCCGGCGCGGCCCAGCAGCAACTGCGCACGGCCCTGGCCATGGGTGCGGATCGAGCCACCCTGATCGAAACCGAGAACGAGGTGCAGCCGCTCGCGGCGGCCAGGGCGCTGATGAAACTGGTCGAGTCCGAGGGTCCGGGCATGGTGCTCCTGGGCAAACAGGCCATCGACGACGACGCAAATCAGGTCGGCCAGATGCTGGCGGCGCTTTGGGACCGGCCCCAGGCGACTTTTATCTCCGGCCTGGAAGTGACCGAGGGCAAAGCGAAAGCGGTTCGCGAGGTGGATGCGGGGCTGGAAACTGTCGAAGTCAGTCTGCCCGCCGTCTTCACTGTGGATTTGCGGCTCAACGAGCCCCGCTTCGTGAAAATGCCGGACATCATGAAAGCCAAGCGCAAGCCCCTCGAGACCATGACCTTCGAAAGTCTCGGCATCGACATGCCACCGCAACTGGAGAACCTGGGTTACGCACCGCCGCCGCCCAGAGCGGGCGGCACGAAAGTGGAGTCCGTAGCAGCCCTGATCGCGGCACTGAAAGACAAGGGGGTGTTGTGATGGCCAAGGTCCTTCTGCTCGCCGAACACGACGGCAAGACGCTGAACACCGCAACGGCAAGGGCATTGCGCTGTGCCGCGGAACTGGGCGACGTGGCGCTGGCACTTTTTGGCGGGAACACGGAGGCCGTTGCCGACGAGGCAGCGAGCCTGAACGGAGTCAGCCGTGTGCTGCGCATCGACCGCCCGGAGAACGGGGAACCGGTGGCGGCCGTTATCGCGCCCCAGTTGGCGGAACTGGCTGCCGGCTACGATGTGCTGCTGGCCCCCTCCTCCACCTACGGCAAGGATGTTCTGCCGCGGGCCGCTGCCCTGCTCGGTGTTCCGCAGATCAGCGACATTATGGAAATCGTGGACTCACGCACCTTCAGGCGGCCGATTTACGCGGGCAATGTGATCACGACCGTCCGAGTCCCGGAGAGCTGCAAAGTTGTCGGCACGGTGCGGATCGCTTCGTTCGCTGCAGTTGACCGGAGTCACGCGCCCGCCCCGGTCGAATCGATCGCCCTGCAGGCGTCGCTGCCGTCCCACACGACCTGGATCGGCCTGGAGGCGTCGGGGGGAGATCGGCCGGACCTTCAGTCCGCTACCCGCGTCGTGGCAGGCGGTCGCGGGCTGGGCAGCAAGGAAAGTTTCGACATGATTTTCCAGCTGGCCGACAAGCTCGGCGCGGCGGTCGGGGCCTCACGAGCCGCCGTGGACGCCGGCTACGTGCCCAACGACATGCAGGTCGGGCAGACGGGCAAGATCATCGCGCCCGACCTCTATATCGCGGTCGGTATCTCAGGTGCTATCCAGCACATGACCGGCATCAAGGACGCTGGCGTCATCGTGGCCATCAACCGGGACGGGGAGGCACCGATTTTCGAAGCCGCCGATATCGGCCTGGTGGGTGATCTCTTCCAGATCCTGCCAGAACTGGACAGAGCCCTGGAGGGCTGAGGGGCCGGAAGAATGAGCGGGCCCGCCCTGTGGAAGCCCTCCGGCAAACGCATCGCCGCAAGCCGGATGACGGACTTCATGGCGTTCGCGGCGGACCGCGAGAACCATTCATTCGGCACGTACGACCAGCTGTACGAGTGGAGTGTTGCCCACCCTGAACGATTCTGGCCCGCCGTCTGGGACTTCTTCGATCTCTGCGGCCAGAAAGGCGCGACCGTCGTCGAGAACGCCGACGCCATGCCCGGCGCCCGCTGGTTTCCCGAGGCCCGGCTGAACTTCGCTGAAAATCTGTTGCGCCGCCGGGATGATCACCCGGCGCTGGTATTCCGTGGTGAAGACGGTCGGCGGGAGGTTGTCACTTACCGGCAACTCCATACCTCGGTGGCCCGCCTGGCGGCTTCTCTGCGAGCCGCCGGCGTCGGCCCGGGGGATCGGGTCAGCGGATTCATGCCCAATCGACCGGAGACCGTCATCGCCATGCTGGCCACGGCCAGTATCGGCGCCACCTGGTCATCCTGCTCGCCCGATTTCGGTGTCAACGGGGTACTCGATCGTTTCGGCCAGATCGAGCCCAAGGTACTCTTTACCACCGACGGCTACACCTACAACGGCAAGCGCCTGGATTGTCTAGAGCGCATTGGGGACGTTCTCGAAAAACTGGATTGTGTCCAGCAGGTCGTGGTGGTGCCGTTCCTCGATCCGGAACCCGACATCGCTCACATCCCCCGGGCGAAGCCCTGGGACCGCTTCCTGGGCGAGGACCAGGCACTCGAGTTCGAGTCGCTTCCCTTCGATCATCCTCTGTACATTCTCTATTCCTCCGGCACCACCGGCGTGCCCAAGTGCATCGTCCACGGGGCTGGCGGCACCCTGCTTCAACACGTGAAGGAACATGGCCTGCACACGGACCTCGGACGGGAAGACGTGCTGTTTTACTTCACCACCTGCGGCTGGATGATGTGGAACTGGCTGGTTTCCGGCCTGGCCCAGGGGGCGACCCTGGTGCTTTTCGACGGCTCGCCTTTGGCGCCGGATCCCGGGATGCTGTGGCGGATGGCAGAGGAAGAGGGGGTCACTGTCTTCGGTACGTCCGCCAAGTACCTCTCGGCCTTGGAGAAAGCCGGCGAGCGACCGGGAGAGCACAGCGATCTGCATCGGCTGCGCGCCATCCTGTCCACCGGCTCGCCCCTGGCCCCGGAGTCTTTTGACTACGTCTATCGCCACATCAAGGCGGACGTGCAGCTTTCGTCAATCTCGGGCGGGACGGACATCGTCTCCTGTTTTGCTCTCGGGTGCCCCATCCTGCCGGTGCACCGTGGCGAACTGCAGTGCCGGGGACTCGGCATGGCGGTGGAAATCTGGGACGAAGACGGCCACCCGGTCGTCAGCCGCAAGGGCGAACTGGTGTGCACCCGCCCCTTCCCGTGCATGCCCATCGGATTCTGGAACGACCCGGAAGGGGCCAAATATCACGACGCCTATTTCGCACGTTTCGATGGGGTCTGGTGCCATGGCGACTACGCCGAGTTAACCCCCGCCGGCGGCCTGGTGATCTACGGACGTTCGGACGCTGTACTCAATCCCGGCGGCGTGCGCATCGGTACGGCGGAAATCTATCGGCAGGTGGAAAAACTCGACGATATCGTGGAATCCCTGGCGATCGGCCAGGAATGGCGGGGCGACGTGCGGGTGGTTCTTTTCGTCCGTCTGAGAAACGATCTCCAGCTGGACGACGACCTGGAAAAAAATATTCGGGATGTGATCCGCCAGAATACGACACCTCGGCACGTCCCGGCGAAGATCGTCCAGGTCTCGGACATCCCCCGTACCATCAGCGGCAAGATTGTCGAACTGGCGGTTCGCGAGATCATCCACGGCCGGCCCGTCCGGAATACGGATGCGCTGGCCAATCCGGAGTCCCTGGAGCAATTCCGAAATCGTCCGGAACTCGGCAGCGACTGAGAAATGGGCGACGAGGCCAACAGCACCGGAATCCTGGACCTCTATCGCCGGGAACTGGGCAATCCTGCCTTCCTCCCCGACGCGGCGCAGGCGCAATTGGCGGACCTGCTGGACGACCTGCAACGGCGCCTGATGCGCGCGCCGGGTCGCCGCGCGAGCCGCCGGCGGTCCCTGTTCAGGAAACCGGACACATCGCCGGAGAAGGGATTGTACGTCTGGGGCGACACGGGGAGAGGCAAGACATGGCTGATGGACCTGTTCTATGAAGCCCTGCCCTTCCCTGACAAGCTCCGCAGACATTTCCACCGCTTCATGGCCGACGTCCACGAACAACTCGGTGGCCTGCGGAACCGGCGGGACCCTCTCGGCGTGGTCGCGGATCGGCTGGCCGGGACCACACGTGTCTTGTGCTTCGACGAGTTCTTCGTCTCCGACATTGCCGACGCCATGATCCTCGGCACCCTGCTCGAACGGCTATTCCACAGGGGTGTCACCCTGGTGGCCACCTCCAATATCCCGCCTGAAGCCCTCTACCGGGATGGTCTTCAGCGGGCCCGTTTTCTGCCGGCCATCGAGCTCATTCAGAGGTACACGGTCACGGTCCACATGGAAGGCGACCAGGACTACCGCCTGAGGACGCTGGAGCGGGCGGAGATTTACCACTACCCCCTCGACGAGGCGGCCGACAGGGGACTGATAAAGAGCTTCGAGAGCATCGCGCCCCAGTTCAGCCGGCGAAACCGTGAACTCCGGATATTGGGACGTGCCATACCGACCATTCGCCTGGCAGACGGCGCCGTATGGTTCGATTTTGCCCACATCTGCGACGGCCCGAGGAGCCAGGCGGACTATATCGAGATCGCGCGCAGCTTCCATACCGTGCTGGTGTCCGGCGTACCTGTATTCGATGAGGCTGCCGGCAACCAGGCCCGCCGATTCATCGCCCTGGTGGACGAGTTCTACGACCGGAACGTGAAGCTCATCCTGTCGGCGGCCGGACCGGTGGACGCGCTCTACCGGGGGGGCAAACTGGCATTCGAGTTCAGGCGAACCCGCAGCCGCCTGGAAGAGATGCAATCCCACGACTACCTGGCCAGGCCGCATCTGCCGTGACCGCCTGCCACGATTCGGGCCGTTGATCGGATGAAACGAAACATCGAAGGAGAATTTTGATGATCGGATACGTGACCCTGGGGACGAACGATATCGATCGGGCGGCGGGTTTCTACGACGCCTTGCTCGGAGAACTCGGCGCTACCCGCTTCATGGACTTCGGGACCTTCATCGCATGGGCCGTGTCGCCGGACAAGCCGGCCCTGGCAGTGACCCGACCCCATGACGGCCATCCGGCCACCGTCGGCAACGGCGTCATGGTGGCACTGGCGGTGAACTCGCGGGATCAGGTGGACGCACTGCATGCCAGGGCCCTGGCACTGGGCGGCAGGGACGAGGGCGCGCCCGGTTCGCGGGGAGAAGGCTTCTACGCGGGGTATTTCCGGGATCTGGACGGTAACAAGCTCAATGCTTTTTTCATGGGGTAAGCGACTCTGCGACGGTGGACTGCCCGACCTTAGGTAGTAGTCCTCATGGAGGCAGGCGCCGGGACGGCTATCCTTCAAGTAGGAGACCCGGCCGTCGTGCGGACCGAGGGGTCCGGGCCGGTTCCCCGGGAGAGAGTCGTATGAAACTTCCGTTGCAGATCAACTTCAGGAACCTCGAACCATCGGAGGCCATCGAGGCTGCCGTGAAGAAGCGCGCGGCCAAGCTCGATCGATTCTACGCAGACATCATGAGCTGCCGGGTGACGGTCGAGGCACCTCACAAGCATCAGCACAAAGGCAAACTCTACAGCGTGAAAGTAGACGTCACGGTGCCGGACGACGAACTCGTCGTCTCAAGGACGCCCGACCAGAATCAAACCCATGAGGACGTGTACGTGGCCCTGCGCGACGCCTTTGACGCCATGGCCCGACGACTCGAGGACTACGTCAGGGTTCGCCGTGGTAAGACCAAGGCGCACGAGGTGCCGCCCCATGGCCGTATCTCCGAGCTGTATCCCATGCTCGACTACGGCAGAATCGCAACCCCCGACGGACGTGATATCTACTTTCACCGTAACAGCATCCTCAACGCCGAGTTCGATGACCTGGAGTTAGGCGACGAGGTCCGCTTCGCCGAAGAGTCTGGTGACGAGGGGCCCAAGGCGACGACGGTGCACTTGGTGGGGAAGCATCACCTGGTCGGCTGACGGGGCTGGATACATCGAGCCATGCGGCATCCGTCCGGCGAGCGTGCCGGGCAGGGGCACGCGCGATTTCCCGCGTCTTCGGCCGGCACGCCGGACATGACGTAGCACAAAGAACGCAAAGCGTGTGCCGACACGGCAGGGACACGCATGGAGGAGCACCTGTCATGACCGATAAACTGATCCGGGGATCATGTCTCTGTGGCGCAGTGGAATTCGCCGTTCCGTCCGGGCACGGCGGATTTCAGTACTGCCACTGCAGCCGCTGTCGCAAGACCAGCGGATCATCCCACGCGGCCAATCTCGTGCTGCCGGCGGAGCAGTTTCAGTGGCTGCGCGGTGAGGACCTTGTCGTCCAGTACGCACACGAGCCCGCAGAACGCTACTGCAACGCGTTCTGTAGCACCTGCGGGTCAAAACTCCCGTGGCGGACTCGCAACGGAAAATGGTTCATCGTGACCGCCGGGAGTCTGGACGAGGATCCGGATCTGCGACCGGAAAGGAACATCTTCTGGGGCTCGAGGGCCCCCTGGTATGTGTCGCCCGAGGATCTCCCCCTCTTCGACACGATTCCGGGCAAGTAAGTCACGCCCCCGTCCTGTCCGTCTCCTCTGGGGTGCGGTCGGGATCGGGTCACATCACCCGCATTCGCTCACATCCGCGGCGTTGCGTGCCGATCCAGAAAGGCGAAGAGCTGGGTCAACCAGGAATGGCCGAATCCGGGTCGATGCCCCGAGGCGCGAACACCCTTGGCGGCCATCGGCACCGAAGTGATGTCCCGTCCCGCCTGCTGCACGGTTCGCTCGAGCAAGCCGGGATCGGAACGGAGACGCTCGGCGAGCCGACGCTTTTCCGCGAGCTGATCCTCGGTCAGGCTCTGGTCGAAGGAATGCAGCCCGGCGATCCGGAAGCCGTGTTCCTGGAACAAGTGATAGATCTCCTTCACCCGCTCCATACTCAGTTCGCGGCCGATGGTGTAGTCCTCGAACCGTCCGGCCATCGCCAGCAGGCAGGTTTCGGCCAGGCACGCGTAGGCCACGCCGGGTGGCAGCCCGATGTCGTATCCGAAATCCACCTGCCCCGGGATGAGCACTTCGCCCGAATCGATCACCAGAACGTCGGGCCTGACAGCCGCTTCCTCCGGGCTGATGTCATGGGGTCGTGCCACGTCGCAGACCACGGCGCCAGGCTTGCATCGGGAAAGATCGAGCACGCGCTGTCCAAAGGCACTGGTGGCGGTCACGACCAGATCGCATTCCGGCAAGTGGTCCCCCGGACGGGTACCGATGACGACCCGGGACCCGGGCGTTTCTCGCTGGATACGGCGTTTCAGTTCGATCAGACGCTCCGGCTCGATGGAGATCAGCACCACGTCCTTGATGGCCTGCGCGATGAGCCGGGCGCAGACGGAGCCGATGGAACCGGTGGCGCCGACGATCATGGCCCGGCCGCGCGTCAGGTCGGTAGCTCCCATCTTCACAACAGCCTGTTTCGCCGCCTCCAGGGTCGCAGCCACGGTGAGACTGTTGCCACTGGTCACGGCGATGTCCGCTTCGTGGGCAACGGTCCGTCCGGCGTCGCCGACGACCGATGTAAAAGCGCCGAGCCCCATGATGCGAGCGCCTCGCCGCTGAGCCCGTCGGGCCACCTGGAGCAACTTGTCATAAGTGGACCGCACGCCCTGCTGCATCATCCGCCGCGGCGTGGCACCCAGAGTGTACAGATAACCCTCCACTTTCTGCCCCGTCTTCGGAGAGACGGGGCCGACCACCTTGGAGACGTACATCGGCGGCATGAAGGACGCGCACCATTCCACCAGCCGGTCCGGCAAAAAGCGCATCAGACGGAATTTGGGATGTGACTTGATCATCCTCACCGACAGGGGGTGGATCACAAAAGCGAAGCGACTGACCTCGCCCTCCCCGGGCTGCAGATAACGGATGTTCGGTGACCACTCCAGGTTGGCGATTTGATCCAGGTAGGTATCCTCGGTCAGGCTGAGATGGGGTTGGCGCCGCAGAGCGGCGAGAGCCGCCTCCACCACCGGTGCCGAGACTCCGAACCTTTCTCCGCCCGCCGTCATGGCGGGCATCATGGTCAGGAGGATGGAGGCGCCCCGGTTTCTGAAATCGTCAGCATCCCCGTCAGAGGCACATTCCACGACCACGGTCTTGCCCCGCAGATCCAGCGGTGCGAAGCATCGGATCGTGGCTGCGTTGCCCACCAGCAGATCGGCCCATGCCACGAGACTGTCGAGACCGCGCGCCGGTCGCGGTCGGACCGCGGGGAAGAATCGCTCCGGAGGATCGTTGCGCAGGGCCTCGAGGATTGCCTCTGCAGCCTGCTCCAGGGTTGCACTGCGGGCAACGCCGGGGACATGCGACAGGCCGAAAAACAGTATGGGATCCGCATACCGAACCTGGCACCCGTGTCCCGCGAGAGAGGACGCCAGCCCGGTGTGATTCAGCCCGGGCATCATCAGCACGCGCTTCTCTGCAAAGATGCCGGGCTCCTGCCGGTTGGCCAGCACCACGCCCCAGCGCTCAAGAGCGGGACGGATGCCGCTGCCATCCACCACGGGCGTCATCCGGGCTGCGGCTCTGACCTCTTCCACCTGGCTGTGGGTCAGCTGCGCCGGGCCCAGTCGAAGAACGACCGGCATACCCTCGAGTGCCATGGCGTCGACCTTGCCGTCATGACGCGCCACCAGCGTCCGAGCCAGTTTCAGGTCTCGTTGACACCCGATTCGCCGCAACTCCAGTTCCCTATCCAGGAACCGGACGGTGTCCGCGCACTCTTCTCCATCGTAAGCGAGGACGAGTACCGTCAGCCGCCGTACGTCCGCTGCAGGGGTCATGTGCTTCGCCTGTGCCGAGAAGGGATCCGGTACCCTAAATAAAGCACAATTTGCAGAAGGTGCGCGGGACCCTCCCAAGGCCGCGATCAGCGACGGCGGGGATGCTCCGCTATCCTGTTCTCCTGCCGGCACATCGATCAGAAACCCCCACTGACCTCCATGGAATTTCGAATTACATCCGCAGTCAGCATCCCGATGGACGAGCTCGAATTCCGTGCGCTTCGTGCTCGGGGGCCCGGAGGCCAGAACGTCAACAAAGTTTCCACCGCCGTCCAGCTTCGCTTCGATATCGGCACATCGTCACTTCCCGAGGACTGGAAGGCCCGGCTGCGGGCACTGGGTGATCGCCGAATCAGTCACGAGGGCGCCGTGATCATCACTGCCCGCGAGCACCGCAGCTCGACCAGAAACCGCCAGGCCGCACTCGAACGCCTGCGAAAACTGCTCCTGCGGGCGGCCCATCCTGCAAAAAAACGAAAGCCCACCCGGCCGAGCCGTGCGGCGCGCCAGCGTCGCCTGGAAGACAAGCGTCGGCGCAGCCGGACGAAGGACCTCAGAGGGCGAGTGCGCGACTGACGCCGCCCCCGGCGACCTGGCCAGCGCGGGTCCGATTTCCCCCACTCCAGTCATTCGCCGACGACATACCAGGACTTCTGTTGTACTAATGCAACAAGACACTCTCGCCCTTTTTCCTTTCAGTTGAGAAAAAATTGCTTGTATATCAGCGTATAAATATGCATATTTCAGACTTTATCTCATCTCGATGGAGGGATTTGTCTTGAAGACGAGACACTTTTTCGCGTTGACATCCGTCGTCCTGCTCGCCGGCCTGGCGCGTACTGCGGCAGCCGACATACCGCTGGTGGACACGGAAGCCAACAAGCTGAGCCTGTATGGCTGGATCAAGGGTGATGGCACCTACCAGGACGACGACATGAACAGCAAGGTGGCGCCGAGATTCGCCGTGGGCGACGGGGACAACGGCACCAACCTGACCGCCATGCACAGCCGGTTCGGGCTCAAGTGGAATGGTCCCATGCTCGACAACGGCTGGAACGCCAGCGCCGTATTTGAGTTCGATCTGTTCGACTCGAGTTCAAATAACCAGATGAAGTTTCGTGACCGGCTGGCCGCCTTCACCATCGCCAAGGACCAGCACAGCGTGCTGATCGGCCAGCACTGGGACATCTTTTCACCCTTGGGTCCCACCACGCTGATGACCAACGGTTACCTCTGGCAGACAGGCAATATGGGTTTCCGGCGCGCCCAGGCTCGTTACACCTATAAGGGCGAGAACTTCGAGCTGGCCGGCAGCATCAACGACCCCAGCATGAGCGGTGAATCCTCGGAGACGGACTCGCCGTTGTTCGAGGGCCGCGTCGGCTTCGGACTGGCCGGCCTCAAGCTGGGAGTGTCCGGCACCTACGGGCAGGACGACAAGACGCTGCCGGACGGGGACTCGGATATCTGGGGTCTGAGCGCGGACCTGGTCTGGCCGATCAGCTCCACCTATAGCGTGAAGGGGGAGATCGCCGCTGGCGAGAACCTGGCCAACTTCCTGAGTCGTTCCAAGGTCAACACGGTTACCGGGGAAGAACAGGAAACGCTCGCCGGCTGGGCCGAGCTCACCTACACCGGAACCGACTTCGACTGGTGGGCGGGCGGCGCCTTCGAGAACGTAGATGACGCCCAGTCCGCCCAGATCGACGACACGTGGATGATGTTCGCCGGTGTGCAGTGGAAAATGAAGAGTAAGCTGCTCGGCGGCGCGCCGGTGCGCCTGGGCGTAGAAGTGGCACACTTCGACAGCTCGGTAAATAACGGTAGCGATTCCGACGCCAATCAGATCATCTTCAGCGGTCAGTACACGTTCTAGAACGCCACGGGCTGAGTTCCGAGTGCCGCCGCCTGACTGTTCAGGCGGCGGTTTCTTTTTGTCCACCCGTGTCTGATCGACCTTGAAGGATGCGGATTCAGTAGACCCTCGCGTGGCGCATGCGCCAACGGCGCGGGCTGACCCTCGCCGATTCAGGCCTTAAACTGGTCTTTTCCAACACTCCTTTTCCAGAGGCGCTCTTGAATTCAGAGTTCCCAGCCCGCCCTCGATACCACCTCATGGCGCAGGGATCCGGGCCGCCGATCCTGTTTCTGCACGGGAATCCGGACTCGTCGGAACTCTGGCGCGATGTCATCGGCCGCATGAACGATCGATTTCGCTGCCTGGCACCGGATCTGCCCGGCTTCGGCCGCTCGCCAACAGACCCTGACTTCGAGGGCAGCCTGGCGGCCATGGCCCGCTGGGTGGCGACGGTGCTGGACGACATCGCTCCGGGACGCGCGGTCCACCTGGCTGCCCACGATTTCGGCGCCATATTCGGGATGGCGTGGGCAATCACCCACCCGGACAGGGTTCGACGAATCGCGGTCGGCGGGTTTCCCTTCTTCCCCGACTACCGCTGGCACTTCTGGGGGCGGGTCTGGCGGACACCGATCCTTGGCGAACTGAGCTTGCTGGCCATGAACCGATGGCTGTTCTCGCGGGAAATGCGGGGCGGCGGACCAAAACTCGACGACGCCCATATCGACGCCACCTACCGTCTCCTGTCGCCGAGGACGAAACGTATGATTCTCCGCCTGTACCGGGCGACGGACCCCGGGCATTTCGCCGCCTGGCAGCCGGGACTGAAGTCGCTCCTGGCAGAGAAACCGACCCTGATCCTGTGGGGAGAGAAAGACCCTTTCGTACCGGTCGATTACGCGGAGCGCTTCGAGGGCGCGAAGGTCGTGCGTTTCCCGGACTGCGGTCACTGGTTCCCCGCGGAGGAACCCGGGGACGTAGCCCAACTCCTGCATGAATTCTTTGCGGACGGTGCGGGCCAGGAAAAGGACGGCACGCCGTGAATAGGGGCCGATCACCGGGCCCGGCCGGACGATGGAAACGCCTGTTCCTGGTCGGGATGGAATTTCTGCTGGTGGTGACCATCATTTACAGCGTCCACCTATGGCGCACGCGGGACCTGTTGCCGGACCGCGGGCTTGCCGCCGTACCCACATTCGACCTTGTCGATCTGCAGGGCGAGCGGTGGACCGAAGCATCGCTTTCGGACCGAACGACGGTGCTGTACTTCTTCTCCCCCGGTTGCGGGGTTTGCAACGCCAGCGCCCATCAGCTGCGTTGGTTTCACCGGTGGTTTGGCGACGACATCCGGCTGGTGCTGGTGGTGCTGGACTGGAGCTCAGTCGCTGAGGTGCAGTCATACGTCGAACGGCACGATCTCGACCTGCCGGTTCTGATGGGCGATATTCCGGTAGCGCGACGGTTTCGCGTTCCGGGATATCCGACCTATTACGTGATCAGCGATCACCGGATATTGCGCAGGGACTTCGGCTACACGACGGTTGTCGGACTGTGGTGGAGATCGGTGCTCTGGGCCACCTGATTTTGCGGCCGATCCAAGGTAACCTTGCGACGCAGAAATGAACCAGCGGCAGACAAACGGGCCGGCGCACGCCCACACGTTCGGCCAGGATCGCAAGCGACCGGGAGAAGCGCGGACCCTGCTCGTCATCGCGATCACGGCCACGATGATGGTCGTCGAGATCGTTGCCGGCATCGCCTTCGGGTCCATGGCCCTGCTGGCCGACGGGCTGCACATGGCATCCCATGCGGCGGCACTCAGCGTCACTGCCCTCGCCTACATCTACGCCCGTCGCCACGCCCATGACGAACGGTTCAGTTTCGGTACGGGTAAAGTCAATGCCCTCGGCGGCTTCACAGGCGCCATCCTGCTCGCATTGTTCGCCGTGATGATGGTCTGGGAAAGCGTCAATCGGCTGATTATCCCGGTGGCTATCGAGTTCAACCGGGCGATCCTGGTCGCCGTCATCGGCCTGCTGGTCAACGGTGCATCGATGCTGATCCTGGGCCATCATCATGATGATCAGGATCAGGATCATCATCATGGCCACCACCATCGCCACGACCACAATCTGCGCGCGGCCTACCTGCACGTGCTCGCCGACGCCCTGACCTCCGTGCTGGCGATTGTCGCGCTGCTGGTTGCCAAGTACGCCGGTCAGATATGGATGGACCCGATGATGGGCATTATTGGCGCCCTACTGGTGGCCCGCTGGTCGCTGAGCCTGATAAGGACCACGGCGGAGGTTCTGCTAGACCACCAGGCGCCAGAGGAGAAGCGGGAGAAGATCCGGCAGAGCCTGGAATCGGACGGTTCCACCCGGGTCACCGATTTGCACCTGTGGAGCATCGGTCCCGGTATCTACAGCCTGGTAGCGGCCGTCACCACCCGGTCTCCGCTGGAGGCACGCCACTACCGCGCCAGAATCCCGGCGGGACTCGGCGTCGTACACACCAGCATCGAGGTCAACGGCGACGACGAATGAGGCGGGTCGCGCTCCGCCTGCGGGCAGGGGCCGCCGGGTCGGGATCAGTGCAGGATGACCTCCACAGCACCGTCCGTGCGGGTGCCCACATAAGGCCGGAGCGCCTCCAGCAGTTCCGGCACCACTCGGCCAAGGCCGCCGGAGCTGCCGTCCATCCATGCGTGGGTTCGCCATAGGGCGTTGCGGCGATCAGCGTCCCGAACGGCCATCCAGTCGAATGCGATCAGTTTGACCGACGACGTTCGTTGGGCGTGGACGGCGCCGGTGTCGGCCTCCACCCCGTAATCCAGCACGATGACCAACTCGGCCTCGTCCGGAGACTCGACCTTCTGGAATCCGGCCGACCTCAGCACGTTGTGGGTCAGTACGACAAATTTTTCGTGGCGTTTGCGCTCGTAACCCGGCAGTGCCCGGGGGTCGTCATATCCGCGCGGTTCTGCCAGCAGGACATAGCGGCCCATCTGTTCAGCGGACTGGGAGGCCACCGAATCGACATAGGCATACCGGGGCTGCATGCCGGTACAGCCGGACGTGCTCATTGCCAACAGCATCGCGAACAGGACACGCACCCGCAGAACCTCAGGACGGTTCCTGCGGGTCCGGCGGGTCCTCATCTGCGCCGGAACCCCGGGGCCCTGACCATGCCTGCCATCGGGTCGGGCGAGGTTGCTGACCGTGACCCCTGGGATCGGCGCTTGCGGTTTCCAAACCAGACACGGTAGCCGAGGAGAAGAGCGAGTATGGCCGCGTAGAGCAACGGCTCGCGGATGTCCTGCTTGACCTGCCACCAGAAATGCCAGACGCCGAGGATGGCCACCGGGTAGATCAGCCGATGCAAGGTCTGCCATCGCTTTCCGAGTCGCCTCATCATGCCGTCGGTTGACGTCAACGCCAGCGGCACGAGCAGCAGAAGTCCGGTCATGCCCAGGGTAATAAACGGGCGCTCGAAAACGTCCTCGATTATGGGCCCGGGAGCCAGCCGCTGGTCGATGACCGCGTAACTGAGAAAATGCATCACCAGGTAGAAGAAGGCAAAGAGACCCAGCATACGCCTGAGTCGAACCAGCCAGAGGAGGCCTGTGATGCGCCTCAGCGGTGTCACCGCCAGGGTGATCAGCAGGAATCTCAGTCCCCACTCGCCATTCTCGTGGATCAGCTCTTCCACCGGATTCGCGCCCAGGCTGAGACCGAGGCGTCCGAACACGGCCAGTACCATGCCCACGAACGGCATCAGGCAGGCAACGAACAGCATCGCCTTGAGGACACGTAGCCTCGCGCTACTCATGGACGACTTTCCGGCCACGATTCAGTAGTTCTTCGCCAGGTCCATACCTGCGTAAAGACCCGCCACCTGTTCTGCGTACCCGTTAAACATCAGAGTGGGCACCTTGGGTGCAAATACATCGGCTCCGATTCTGCGCTCTCGGGCCTGACTCCACCGCGGGTGGTCCACGTTCGGGTTCACGTTGGCATAGAAGCCGTATTCGTGCGGTGCCGCCTGTTCCCAGGCGCTTACGGGCTGCGTTTCGGTGAACTCGATGCGAACGATGGACTTGATGCTCTTGAAACCGTATTTCCAGGGTACCACCAGGCGGAGCGGGGCGCCGTTCTGGTTGGGCAATTCCTTCCCGTAAAGACCGAGGGCCATGATGGTCAGCGGGTGCATGGCCTCGTCGATGCGAAGTCCTTCTACGTACGGCCACTGCAGTAATGGCCAGCGCTGACCCGGCATGCGTGCCGGATCATGCAGCGTCGTGAACTTGACGAACTTCGCCCTGGAGTTGGGTGCGAACCGCTTGAGCATATCGGCCAGGGAGATGCCCACCCAGGGAATCACCATCGACCAGGCTTCGACACATCGCAATCGGTAGATCCGCTCCTCCGGCGTATGCGGCCCCACCATGTCTTCGTACGAATAGGTCCCGGGCTTGTCGCATTCGCCGGCCACTTCCACTTCCCAGGGGTGGGGCTGGAAGTCCTTCGCGTAGCGATGTGGCTCATCCTTGCCGGTGCCGAATTCATAGAAGTTGTTGTAGGTCGTGATGTCTTCCCAGCTGTTGGCGGCCTCGCCGGTGCTCAGAGCGCTCTTGCGAAGCAAGTCGAATGATGCCAGTTCGCGTCCGGGTGCGGCCCAGAGCTTGGCCGAGGCCGCAGCGACGGCGCCGAGCGCGGTGAAGCCCGCCGCCTGCAGAAATCGACGCCGATTGAAGTAAACGGACTCGTCGGTGATCTCGGAGGGCCGGATGGTGTTGGGGTTGCGTATGCGCATCGAATCTCGGTGCCGTAACGGGGATGACTACTAGATAGACCGGCCGCGGGGCATAAATATTTCACAGGCAGCAGCGGATGTTCTGATTTTTTCATTCGAAGATACGACGGTAGTGCCACAACGGTTTCACACGCGGAACCCAACTGGATCCCGAATCATCGCGAAGGTCGGTCGGTGGCAAGACCCGATCGACGACATGATAATGACTCTGCACGGCGTCCCGGGAAAAGGGGATCGCAACGCCATGGCCATCAAACGGAGGGGAATAGCGCAGCAATGCTCGACGAGCGTCCCAGGGAGGCGGAATGGGTGTCGTGGCTTGCGGCGGGCGGATGGGCCGCCCTCATCCTAGCGACGGTTCCCCTGGCCCGCGCAGTCGCCACACTCATCGCCGAATTCGTCGATCCTCGTGCCTTCCTCTGGCTCACCATTCTGGTCGTCGTCACGGGTCTTGTGGCGGCAGCCCGGGCGCTCGGGAACCGGCGACCGACCGCCGCAGCGTATGCCTGGCTGGCCGTCTTCGGCGGTGCCCTCTTGTGGCTGACCTGGTTACTCCGGGGCAACGCCGTGGAGGCGTTCCACGTGGCACAGTACGGGGTGCTCTCAATACTGTTGTACCGGGCGATGCTGCACAGGTACACGGACCCCAGCGTGTTTGTCCTCAGCGCCCTGCTCGCCGGCATCGTGGGCATCTGCGATGAATGGGTGCAATGGCTGACTCCGGACCGCTTCTGGGGAGTTCGGGACGTGGCCATCAACTTTCTCGCCGCCGTTCTGACCCAAGGTGCGCTGGCGGCCGGATTACGCCCCACCATTGTGTCCGGGCGACCAACGCGCAGAAGTATCGGCCGGCTGTGTTATGCCCTGGCGGTCTTCCTGGCCATGCTCTGCGCCAGTTACGCCAACACACCGGATCGCATCGCCTGGTACGCACAGAGGGTGCCGGCAGCCGAATTTCTCCTCGACAGCCAGAGCATGATGGTGGAGTACGGTTATCGTCACGAGGATCCCCATGTGGGCGTTTTCCGATCGCGCTTTTCCCGGGACCAGCTCCGCCGGCTGGACCGAGAACGCGGAACCGACGTCGCGCGGATTCTTGACCGATACCAGGGGGACGGAGACTGGCATATTTTCCGCAGGGTCTACACCGTACCGAGGGACGCCTACATCCACGAACTCGGCACGCACCTGTTCCGGAGAAATCGCCACCTGGCCCTGGCCAGGGAACCGGATCGATCTGAAAGAAAGAGGCGTGAGTCCTATTTCATCGCCCAGAGGGAGAACCGCATCCTGGAGCAGTTTTTCCAGCAGGCGATTGAACAATCCAGCCACCGCTGGACCGCTGACACCCGCCGCGAGGTAGATTCACAAGCATTTGCGCCCTATGTCTATGAAAGTGCCGTGAGCAGAAACCTCATCACTCACGTCAGCAGGACTCAGATGATCATGGGCTTCTCCGGGGTCATCGCTGCGCTCCTGCTGGTCGGCATCGTTTGTGGACGAACTTCGTCGGACAGTGAACGTCCGCTGCAAAGAGAATCGAAATGAAAGTATCGTTATCGCGCCGCGAATTTCTTCGTTACCTGAGCGCCAGTGCTGTCCTGGGAACGAGCACGCTCGCGGGAGGCTGCAGCTGGGCGACGCGCGGAACGCGCCACGGCACCTTGCGGGTGGTCTTCTACACCGACGTCCATGCTCGGCAGGAGTGGGAGACACCGGCAGCGCTGGCCATGGCCGCGGAGGCCATCAACCGGCAGAAGGCTGATATCGTCATCGGTGGCGGCGATCTGATCACGGACGGATTCCAGTCCTCGGCAGCCGCAGTGGCGCCCCGCTGGGATGTCTACATGGGCATGCACCGCGCCCTCGACGGCGAAGTCCATACGGTCATCGGCAACCACGATCTCGTCGCGGCCATTCCCGAGGACGGCTCGAGGCCCGCCCAGGATCCGCGCTCCGAGTACCGGAGACGGCTTGGCGTCTCCAGCACCTATTACTCCTTCGATGCCCTGGGCTATCACTTTATGCTGCTGGATGCCATCGATGTCGTGGGCGGGGCGGACAAGTATCACGGACGCGTTTCAGCAGCTCAGCTCGACTGGATCAGGGAAGACCTTGCGTCGGTCCCCAGCAGCCAACCGATTATTGTCGTGCTGCACATCCCGCTGGTCACGAGCTTCTACCAGATGACCGGGGGCGCGATCCAAGCCGCCCCCGCCAACCGTGTGGTGATGAACAACCGGGAGGTGCTCAGGTTATTCGAATCCCACGATCTCCGGCTCGTGCTGCAGGGCCATCTGCATGTTTCGGAGCTGATCCGCTGGGGCAGCACCGCCTTCGTGACCGGCGGCGCCATTTCAGGCAAATGGTGGCGGGGCGCTTGGCACGGCACGCGGGAGGGTTTCGCAGTACTCACGCTGAGAGACGACCGGATCGACTGGGAGTATCTGAGCTATGGCTGGACAGCCCGCCGACCGCGGGGTGTATGACCGGTCCTGTCAGGCCGTCTCCGGTGCCGGCACCAGCACGGTCTCGGCGCCCGGGGCCGGATGGGCGGGCACCATGCTGGCCAGGAGGGCCGACAAGGCGGCCATGCCTGCCCCCGCCAGAAAGACGGCTGCAGGGGATAGGAGCCACAACAATCCGAACGCCGCCGGGATCACGACCGCCGCGATGTGGTTGATGGTGAAGCCCACGGCCGCCGTCGACGCGATATCCGCCGGGTCCGCGATCTTCTGGAAATAGGTCTTGATGGCGATGGCCAGGGCAAAGAACATGTGGTCCACCAAGTAGAGCACCGCCGCCCACGGGCCGGAGGACACGAAAGCGTAGGCGACGAAGACCCCGATCAGCCCGAGATACTCGAAGAGCAGCGCCTTGCGCTCGCCCCAGCGGCTGATCAGACGTCCGATGCGTGGCGCCAGGACGATGCTGACAACACCGTTGAGCAGAAACAGCAGGGCGATGTCGTCCACGCCGAAGTCGAATTTCTCCACCAGCAGGAAACCCGCGAACACCATGAAGATCTGCCGCCGCGCCCCGGACAGAAACGTCAGTCCGTAATAGAGCCAGTAGCGTCGGCGCAGGATGATCCTGCGATGTTGAAGCACCGGCTCCGGGTACCGCGGAAATGCCAGCCACGCCGCCACCGAGATGGCCGCCGTCAGCCCTCCCGCTGCCAGGTAGGTCGTCCTGTATCCGAGGTCGAAAAACTCGAATGCCAGCCACACCATGCCGTAGGCGAGGAGTCCTGTGAACGCGCCCACGGCGATCAGCCTGCCAAGGGTCTCGGGGGCCCGCGCCTTGTCGATCCACTGCAGCGCGAGCGAACTCTGGATGGTCTCGTAATAGTGGAACCCCAGGGACATGATCACCGTGGTGCAGTAGAGCCCCACGACCGTCGGGAAAAAACCCGTCATGGCCGTTCCGATGCCAAGGAGCGCGAGCGAGATCAGCGCCAGGGTCTGCTCCCGCATGACCAGGAGCACGAAGACCACCGCGAAGGCCAGAAATCCGGGAACTTCACGCAGGCTCTGCAGGATGCCGATCTCGGCGCCCGTGAATGCGGCCGCCTCGATGGCAAAGTTGTTCAATAGCGCCTGCCAGGTCGCAAAACTCAGGGGTACGCCCGCCGCCATCAGAAAGAGCAGTGTTTCCGGACGGCGCCAGGCTCTGGCAGTGGACCTCGTCATGGTCGCCAAGTGTATCCGAATCCGTGCTCTCCGCTATCCGGGAAAACGGGCGAACGCTCAGGCCGGATCGGCCTCCCGGGGTCCCCGCCGGACAGGGGCGGGCTCCCGGCCCTGCCGTCCGGACATGCGTTCGTCACGGTAGAGCCGCTCCACGTAGGCCGTGAGATCCGGATAAGCGGCGCGCCAGCGGTCCATGTCGGCCAGCATCTCCGCTGGGACGAGATTCGCCGGGAACCGCTCCGCCTCGGCCTTGCCGGCCCCGTAGGCCGGCGGCTGCAACCAAAGTCCGGACAGGCTGGCGAGCGTGATATCCACGAAGCTCAGCTCCTCACCGCCGAGGATCGACCCGCGCCCCCCGGACAACCGGGCCTCCATATCGGACAACAGAGCCTCGATGCGTCGAACGACCCGCTCGTGGGCTTCGGCCCCCAGCCGGAAAGCCCGTCGCATCAGCCCCCTGAGGACCGGAAACAGCAGGGTCACGGACATGCGCTGCCAGGCGGGCAGCCTGGGGTCTTCGGCACCCCAGGCCCGAAGCGTCAGCTGCCTGTGGGGCAGTATGTGGTAGTAGATCCAGCGCTGCAGGTCAACGCCATACCGGTCCAGCCGGGTCTCGAGCTCGACGGCTTCGGCGGACGGCTGCAAAAAATCCGCCCGGCCTTCCGACGCCAGTCCATAACGACCCCACAGATACCGCAGGATGTCGGACGAGTTGCCAATCACCGAAGTGACGCTGCCGGTGCGAACCCGCAGACGCGGCACCGTGCGACCGGCCGTGAACACGCCCAGGGCGCCCGCGTCGGGCACCTCCTCGTACTCCACCTGCAATCGGTCGAGAGACCAGCGTACCTTTTCCACGAAGTGGCTGGCGGAGATCGCCTCCAGTCGGAGCTTCGGTCCCGCCGTCTGCTCCAGCAGAGCCCCGAGAGTGACGACCCACCGCCATGCAAGAACGGCGATGAGCAAGCCTGCGGCTGCAAAAAAACCAAGACCGAACATGGCCACCAGCAGCGGCGCCGCCACCAGGGCCAACGTGGGTGCGGACTGTCGCGACATCCTCATGATTCAGCCTCCGTCCTGTTCCCCGGCGGCCACTCTAACCCGGCCGGGCAGCGTCATCACCTGTCTCCGGACCATCTCTCCTGACCGGGATGCCAGCAGGGTGCGGGCCTGACAATAGGCTTTTCCGAGTGAACTCTGAAGCCACGGCGCAACCGCATGTCTTCTCTCCCTCGCCTGTCAGCCGGTTCGTGTAAGATCGCCTCACCCGGCTGGACAAAGACGGACGGAATTCCACCATGCGAAACGACATCCGGCTCACGGCCACGGAAGCGAGGGTGATCGGCGCGCTGATCGAGAAAGAGGTCACCACGCCGGACCAGTATCCCTTGTCCCTGAACGCCCTCAAGCTCGCCTGCAACCAGAAGAGCAGCCGCGATCCGATCATGGCCCTGAGTGACGAGGAGGTTCTCGAAACCCTCGACGCTCTGCGGAAGAAACACCTGGTTCTGGAACGCTCGGGGTTCGGCAGTCGCGTGCCGAAATACAAGCAGCGCTTCTGCAATACCGAGTTCTCCTCCCTGCAGTTCTCCGACCGTGAGCGGGGCATTATTTGCGCGCTCATCCTGAGGGGCCCCCAGACGCCCGGGCAACTCCGCACGCACACGCACAGACTCTGCGAATTCTCCGATGCCGAGGAGGTCGACGATACTCTGAGGGAACTGATGGAGCGGTCCGACGGCCCGTTCGTTGCCAGGCTGCCCCGAGAGCCCGGCAAGCGGGAACACCGTTTCATGCATCTGTTCAGCGACTCGGAACAGGCCGCCGAGACGCCGGCGCCAGCCATACCGGCCATTCCGATGCCCAAGGAGGACGATCGCGATCCGTTATCGGAGTTGGAGGGGCGGGTGGCGGCCCTGGAACGGGAACTCGCCCTCGTGAAGGCGCGCCTCGGCGCGCAGGACGGCGATTGAATGGCGGGGCACGTGCACATTCTTCTTCCGCTGTTCGCAATGGTCCTGCTGACCGCGTTCGCGGTTTTCAGGCTCGGCTATCTGCGCTACACCGCCGTGACCCGACGGGAAGTGGATCCCCGCTATTACGAGACTTATCAGGGGGCGGCGGAGCCAGACAGGCTCGCAGTCGCCTCGAGGCACGTGGTCAATCTGTTCGAGGCCCCCGTGCTTTTTTACGTGGCCATCCTCCTTGCCTATCAGGCCGGTCTCACGGGTACGATCCCGGTGTCACTCGCCTGGGCTTACGTGATCCTGCGGGCGGTCCACAGCTGGATCCACCTGACCTCCAACGTGGTCATCTGGCGGTTCCGCGTATTCGTCCTGAGCTGGCTCGTCCTGATGGCACTGTGGGTCGCGCTGGCGATTGGCCTGTTGGCGAAATGACAACCACGGGAAAGTGATTATGGAATCCGGGTTTCAGGAACGACTCGAGCAGGTGGAAACCAAGATCGCCTTCCAGGAGCAATCGCTGCAGGAACTGGGTGACACGGTGTATCAACAGGCGCTGCGGATCGAGCGCCTGGAAACGGTTATCAAGATGCTCACCGACAGGATCGCGGAACTCGCCGAGGCGATGCCGGACACGACCGCGGACGACGAGGTACCGCCGCATTACTGATGGCCCGACCCGCCGGCTAGCCGGATTCGGTCCTGCGGGCGAGGTAGCGTTGCTGCAACTCTTCGAGTTCCAGCCAGCGCTCGGTCGCTGACTCCAGCTCTCCCGTCTTCTCCTCCAGCGAATCGAGCACCGGCCGGGTCTCTTCGTAGGGCCCGGTGAAGAATTGGGGGTCTGATACCCGGCGCTGCAGATCGGAAATTTCCTGTTCCAGTAATTCAATCACTTCCGGTAGCTGGTCCAGCTCCCGCTGCTGCCTGTAGCTCAGTTTGGTCGGTTCAGACGCCTGTTTCCGCTCGTTCTCGGCCCTCCCGGAACGGCGTTCTCTGATGGGATCATCCACCTCGGCAAGTCGGTGGCCACGACGTTCCCAGTCGCTGTAACCGCCGGCGTACTCGACGATTCGACCGCCATCTTCGAACACCAGGATCTTGTTCACGACGTTGTCCAGGAATTGACGGTCGTGGGTCACGACGATCAGTGTCCCCGTATAGGCCCTGAGCTGTTGTTCCAGGACTTCCAGGGTTTCAACGTCCAGATCGTTGGTGGGCTCGTCCAGAACCAGGAGGTTCGTCGGGCGGGTGAAAAGCTTGGCCAGAATAACGCGATTGCGCTCGCCCCCGGACAGGGACTTGACCGGCGTCATCGCCCTTTTGGCGCTGAACAGAAAGCCGGTGAGATAACCCACGACGTGCTGCTGCTTGCCGTTGATGCTGACGTAATCCCGCCCTTCTCCAACATTGTCCGCGACACTTTTGTCCGGATCGAGCTTGCCGCGCAACTGATCGAAATAGCCGATCTCCAGATGGGTGCCGTGTTTGACGGTGCCCGACCAGGGTTCGATGTCCCTCAACAATATGCGCAACAGGGTGCTTTTGCCGACGCCGTTGTTGCCGACCAGCCCGATACGGTCTCCCCGGGCGATCTTCAGCGACAGCCCGTCAATCAGAACTTCCCCGCCATAGCCGTGGACGATGCGATGCGCCTGTATGACCTTTCGCCCCGACGGCTCCGCCTCGCCGATGCGTATGCGGGCATCCCGCGGCCTCGGTATCCGCTCGGCCCGCGTCTCCCGCATGGCCATGAGAGCGCGAACCCGGCCTTCGTTTCTCGTCCTGCGCGCCTTGATTCCCTGACGGATCCAGGCCTCCTCCTCGGCCAGCTTCCGGTCGAACTCCGCATTGGATCTGGACTCTTCGTCGATGGCATCGGCCTTGCGCATCAGGTACTGGCGGTAATCCCCCGGCCAACTCACCAGTCGGCCCCGATCGATCTCCACGATGCGTGTCGCGAGCTTTTGCACGAACGCCCGATCGTGGGTGATGAAGAGCACGCTGCCGGGGTAGGCGCGTACCCGATCCTCCAGCCAGCGAATAGATACCAGATCGAGATGATTCGTTGGCTCGTCCAGCAAAAGCAGGTCCGGACGGCTCACCAGGGCCTTGGCCAAGGATACCCGTCGCCTCCAGCCACCGGACAGCTCTGCAAGTTTCCGATCTGCCGGCAGGCGCATTTCGCAGATCATCGCCTCGACGCGCTGTTCCAGGTGCCACGCGTCGGCGGCATCGATTTTTCGTTGCAGTTCCTCGAGTTCGCGAAGCCCCTGTGTGCCCAACTGCTTCTGCGATTGAAGATGGTACTCGTCGCACAACGCCTGCAAACCGGCCAGACCTGACGTCACGACCTCTCGAACCGTCCGATCCATCGCGTCGGGAAGCGTTTGTTCGAGCTGGCTGACCCGGAGATCGCCGCGGAACTGGATCTCCCCCCGGTCCGGCGAATACTGTCCGGTGATAAGACGGAGCAGCGACGTCTTGCCCGCCCCGTTGCGGCCGATCAGACAAACCCGCTCGCCCTGTTCGATGGCAAGATCTGCCTCACGCAGAATGACCTGATCACCGAAGGTCAGGCTGACTTCATCGAATCTGACGAGGGTCATGAGCTTTCCGAGCGGCCCGGCGGAGCTGACAGGGGCGGTGGATTGTCGCGGGATGTGTGGCTCAACTCAAGACACCTCCGCCTCGCAATCGCGAATCGTGCTGCTAGGATGTGGATCTGGGCCGCTGAATCCGTGTGCATTCGAAGATGCTCCCGGCGGCAGATCCAGCAAGATGGCGAAGCGGGCAACACACCCCTAGCGGAGACGATCTGACATGGCCCCACTTGATCTCGAGCATTTTCGGCGCGAGCTGCAGGCACTTCGTAAAGACCTGCTGGCAGCTGCCGAACTCGAGGATGACAGTGCCTCCCCGGTAGAGCTGGATCAGTCCAGGATCGGACGGCTCTCCCGGATGGACGCGATGCAGGGTCAGGCCATGTCGGTAGAAATGAAGCGTCGCCGGCAGATTTCGCTCGAAAGAATCACCCGCGCCCTTGAGCGAATCGACGAGGGAGACTTCGGCGTCTGCGACGAATGTGGGGAACCGATCGCGGTGGCCAGGCTGGAACTCGACCCGGCCGTCGTTCTGTGTATCGGGTGCGCCACGGCGGCCGAGAAGAAGTAAGCACCATCGCACCCGGCATGGCGGACCGGCGTCACGATATCCCGGTGGGGGCTTGCCGCCCGGAGCTGGGATACACTCTGCAGGGATCGCCGAGAGGGGGGCACATGACCGATTATCTCATCTCCGTTCGCAACATCCGCCGCGGGGTTTTCGGCAGTGAGCCGGGAACCACGCGTTTCCTGGAGATTCCGCAAGGCGACGAGGCACCTCACCCCGATCACGGGATCGGCCGGGCGCACTGGGTGGACCGGGTGATGGATCTGGCCCGTCTGGGGCCCGATCCGGCGACCGGTCGGGACTGCGGAGACATCTTGGTGTTCGTCCACGGGTACAACAACGATCCTCCGGTGGTGATGAAACGGCACCGGATTCTGAAGAAAAATCTGGCAAGCGCCGGTTTTGCCGGCGCGGTGGTCAGTTTCGACTGGCCCAGCAACAATATCGCATTGAATTATCTGGAAGATCGCAGCGATGCGCGGATGACGTCGATCAAGCTGGTTGACGACTGCATCCGTCTCTTTACCCTGACCCAGCTGCGTGGCTGCGCCTATAACGTTCATCTGCTGGCCCATTCGACCGGCGCCTACGTGATACGCGAAGGTTTCGACGACGCCGATGATCGACGCAACATCGCCGCCACCAACTGGACCGCCAGTCAGGTGGTGTTCATCGGCGCCGACGTGTCCTCCCGGTCGCTGGGCGCCGAGGACTCAAAATCCAGTTCCCTCTACCGTCATTCCATCCGCCTTACCAATTTCCAGAATCCATACGATTCGGTTCTCAAGCTGTCGAATATCAAACGCGTCGGCGTCGCGCCCCGGGCCGGCCGAGTCGGCCTCCCGGAGCGCACCCCGCACAAAGCCGTCAACGTCAACTGCGGGCCCTATTTTCAGGGACTCAGGCCGGATCCCGACGTGACCGGCGCCTGGGAACACGCCTGGTATTTCGACGATCCTGTATTTGCCCGGGATCTGGCATTGACCCTCAAGGGAGACATAGACCGGAACTACATACCGACCCGGCACCGCGCTCCGGACGGGTCACTGTTGTTGGGTCGGCCGTCGGGGAGCCCGTGAGAGGCGGAGCCAGCGGACTGACGATTGCCGCCACGGTCGCCGCCATGGTGGCCTTCGCCGCCAACTCGGTTCTCTGCCGCATGGCCCTGGCGACCGACTCGATCGACCCGGCAAGCTTCACCTCACTGCGACTGGTATCCGGCGCCGCCATGCTCTGGTTCCTCACCCGTGCCCTGGCCAGACCGAAAGTCAGCGCCGGAAGCTGGGAGTCGGCCGCCTATCTGTTCATCTACGCCATCGCCTTCTCCCTGGCCTACACAAGTCTGTCCGCCGGAACCGGGGCCCTGCTGCTGTTCGGTTCTGTTCAGATCACCATGATCGTCTGGGCCCTCTTTGCGGGCGAGCGCCCCCTGCCCGGTCGATGGCTCGGAATGGCGACGGCACTGGCCGGGTTTGTTTATCTGGTGCTGCCCGGGATCACGGCGCCCTCTCCTCTCGGCGCCGTCCTGATGACAACTGCCGGCGTATCGTGGGGTTTCTATTCGCTGCGCCGAAAGGGCCACACGGATCCGCTGGCGGCCACGGCGGGGAATTTTCTCCGCGCCGCCCCCTTGGCCCTGCTCATCAGCGTGCTGATGTTTCCCGGCATCCATGTCTCGGCCCGCGGTATTTTGCTGGCCGTAGCGTCCGGGGCCGTGGCCTCGGGCCTCGGTTACGTGGTCTGGTATGCGGCCCTGCGGGGACTCAGCGCCAGCGGTGCCGCCGTCGTCCAGATCTCGGTGGCGCCCATCGCCACCCTGGGTGGCGTGCTCCTGCTGGGCGAGTCCATCAGCACACGGTTGCTGGTATCTTCCGTCCTCATTCTCGGCGGCATTACGATTGCCCTGATGTCGCGGCGAACGGCCTGACCCCGGAATTCGATGGCAGCGATCCTGCCGGCGGGCGTCAATGTCCATCGCACATGTTCAACCGTGCGTCCGGACCGGGACGGAATCGCCGCAGGTGACGGCAACCGAAGGAGCCCACATGGATATTCTGCTTTCGGCCGCTCGGCGCGGCATCCGCTTCCTGGAAACTATTTCGGAACGGCCGGTGGCGCCGCGGCCGGAGGCCATCGCCGCCCTGGACCAGCTGGACGTGCCGATGCCTCAGGACGGGACGGATCCGGAAAGTCTCATCGAGCAGCTCGACGCCCTGGGCTCTCCCGCCACCGTCGCGACGGCGGGGGGGCGGTTCTTCGGTTTCGTGATCGGCGGATCGTTGCCGGCCGCCCTGGCCGCCAACTGGCTGGCCGGGGCCTGGGACCAGAATGCCGGCCTGTGGGCCGGGTCTCCCATTGGCTGCGCTCTGGAGATCGTGACGTTGCGCTGGCTGCGCGAACTCCTGGGCCTGAGCGAGAGCTGGGGGGGCGCCTTCGTGACGGGCGCCACCATGGCCAACTTCTCCTGCCTGGCCGCCGGTCGCAACGCGGTCCTGGACGCGGTCGGCTGGGACGTGGAACGGGACGGCCTGTATGGGGCGCCGGAAATCACCGTCATCGTCGGCGAAGAGGCCCACCCCACCCTGATCAAGTCCCTCGGGTTGCTGGGACTGGGCCGGGAGCGGGTCATTCGTGTTCCGGTGGACAATCAGGGCCGGATTCGGGATGACTGCTTCCCGGAGTTCACGGGACCGACGCTGGTTTGCCTCCAGGCAGGCAACCTCAACACCGGCAGCTTCGATCCTCTGCGCAGCATCGCAGAGCGGACCCGGGGCGCGGCGACGTGGATACACGTGGACGCGGCCTTCGGCTTCTGGGCCGTCGCATCACCGGCGCGGCGCCACCTGGTCGACGGCGTCGAGCTCGTTGACTCGATCTGCACGGATGCCCACAAGTGGCTCAACGTCCCTTACGACAGCGGCATCGCGCTGGTTCGTCGACCCGAGGCGCTGCGCCGGGCCATGTCGTTCTCCGTCGCCTACCTGCCCGAACACGAACGTCGGGAACCCTCTCATTACACGCCCGAGCTTTCCCGGCGCGCCCGGGGTATCGAGGTCTGGGCCGCGCTGACTGTCCTGGGGCGCACCGGACTCGAGGAAATGATCGAGCGCAACTGTCGTCAGGCGACTCGATTCGCCCGGGGTCTGGCGGACGCGGGCTACGAGATACTCAACGACGTAGTCCTCAATCAGGTGCTGGTGTCCTTCGGCAGCGAGCGACGCACCCTGGAAACCATCCGTCTGATACAGGAGGACGGCACCTGCTGGTGCGGCGGGACGCGATGGCAGGGCCGCACGGCGATGCGGATCAGCGTGTGCAGCTGGGCCACATCCGACGAGGACGTGGAGCGCAGCCTGGACGTGATGCTCAGGTGCGCGGCGGCCGCCGGGCGCTGATGGACATGCGGGCCGGTCCCGGCTCTCGAACGCCACCGTCCTTTCCGACTCAGGTTCGATCCGGCAAGGCACCCAACCAGGCCGCGCCACGCACGCCGCTGGAATCTCCGTGGACATGGCGACGCACCTGCACCGACGGCACATCGGTAAAGATGTGGGGCTCCGCCGATCTCTGAGCCCGTTCCGCCAGATCAGGCAGATTCGACATCCCGCCGCCGAGCACGATGACGTCGGGATCCAGGATATTCACCACGGATGCCAGGGCGCGTCCCAGCCGTTCCTCGTATCGCTTCAGCGTGTCTTGCGCCTGCCCATCTCCGGCAGCGGCCAGCTTCACGATTTCGCGGGTGGAACGGTGCTTCCTGCTGACGAGGACGTGATCCCGCTCCATGCCGGGACCGGAAAGAAAGGTTTCGATACACCCGTGGCGTCCGCAATAACACGGAGGGCCGGGCATTTCCGCGCCCTGGGGCCGCGGCAATGGATTGTGTCCCCATTCGCCCGCAATACACTGGGGCCCTAGGTGGATGCGGCCATCCACGACGATGCCGCCGCCGACCCCGGTGCCGATGATCACGCCGAACACCACCCGTGCCCCGATCCCGGCACCGTCCGTGGCTTCTGAAAGCGTGAAACAATTGGCGTCGTTCATGAGGCGCACCGGACGATCGATGCCGGCGGCCAGGTCACGATCCAGGGGATGGCCGATGAGCCAGGTCGAGTTTGCGTTCTTCACCAGCCCCGTCTCCGGGGAGACGGTCCCCGGCAAACCGACGCCGACGGTCCCCCTGCGTCCGGTACTTTCCTCCGCCCCCCGTACCAGCTCCACCACAGCCCGGACCGTACCTGCGTAGTCCCTCGGAGCGGGGATCCGGTGACGCCAGATTTCACGGCCGTGGCCCTCAAGAGCAATGATCTCGATCTTGGTTCCGCCAATGTCCACGCCGATCATCATCGAACTTGATCTCCTTATCGCCGGCCATCGGCATCCGCAGCATCTGTCGTTGATATCCTATCCCTAACGGACGGACCTCACGACAAGATCATGGCACCTGCTGATTCCATTACGCCCTCGCCGGGGACATATGTTCTTCGGCTGGAAATGAACCGGCAACGAATCATGGAAATCGGTGCCCTCGGTTATCTGCAATTTCCCGCCGCAACGTATCTCTACGTGGGCAGCGCTCACGGTCCGGGCGGCCTGCAGGCCCGGTTGAGACATCATCGCTCCCGCTCGACCCGTCCCCACTGGCACCTCGATTACTTCCGCAGACATGCGCGGGTGTCCGGGGCATGGCTGTTGGCCGGACCGGACAAACTCGAGTGCCAGTGGGCGGAAACCCTCTCGGCGACAGACGAGTTGGAGCCGTTCGGGCCCGGATTCGGTTCGTCGGGCTGTGGCTGCTCCAGTCACCTCCTCCGGGTCACTCGTTCGGCGGGGGATCTGATCAAACTCATCTCCGAACGGATTCATCCCGTTCTATTCCGACCGTTCCTCTGAGACTCGGTGGACCAGAAAATTCGTGACAGCGGCACGGTAGAGACTTTAATCTTTCCAGGCCGGTATTCCGCTGTCGGTCACTGGATTCCACACTGACCCCGGCATACAGGCGTGTTGGTCGCCCGGCCGGCTGGGTCGGGCACGCCGGGTCGCTCGTGTGTTGTCGGCTCGGCGAAGCTGTTCGATGCAACACACATGTTCCAGGGTAAATTGATGAATATCTATGTTGGCAACCTCGCCTTTCAGACGACCGAGGATGAACTGCGCCAGGTGTTTGCAGAATTTGGCGAGGTTTCGAGTGTGAAGATCATTTCCGACCGGGAGACGGGTCGGTCACGGGGTTTCGGCTTCGTGGAGATGCCGAATCAGGCTGAAGCCGAAGCCGCAATCAGCGCAATCAATGACAAGGACGTGGGTGGCCGAAACCTGCGGGTCAACGAGGCGCGTCCTCGAACCGACCGCCCGGCACCGCGAAGAGACCGGTTCTGACGACCGATCACGGATCGAACTGAAGTGACGGGGACCCCCACGGTGTCCCCTCTCTCTTTGAAGCACCGGCCCTCGCAGGGCTCGATGGCACCGATGAGATGTGTACCGGGAGAACGCATTCGTGATCCAGGCACGGAATGTCCTTGGCGAACCCTTGGTGTCCTGCGGGGAGTCGCCGCTCACCGGGTTTTACCGTGATGGCTGCTGCAATACAGGCCGCGAGGACCTGGGAGCGCACGTTGTCTGCGCCCGCGTGACGACCGAATTTCTGCAATTCAGCCTCGACCGGGGAAACGACCTGGTGACACCGCGGAGTGGATTTCCCGGGCTCAGACCGGGCGACCGATGGTGCCTCTGCGTCGGGCGCTGGGCGGAGGCCCTGGCCGCAGGGAAAGCCCCGCGCGTGGTGCTCGAAGCGACTCACGAGACCGCGCTGCAATACGTTACGCTGGCCGAACTGAAGCGCCACGCCGTGGACATCAGCTGAGCGCTTGCCGCGCGAATACGGCAGCATTGCTATGCTGTCGTATCGTCACAGGAGCCGCGTCATGTCGGAAGACCTCATCACCCAGGCCGCGCACGAAATCCGCGATCTGATCGACAACATCAACCGCACCTGGCTGCAGGGGGATCCGTCGGACCTGGTCGGTTTCTTCCATCCGGACATTGTGATCCAGCCGCCCGGCGATGCCCCGCGCGTTCATGGCCTGGCGCCGTGTATAGAGAGCTATCAGGCCTTCGTCCAGGACGCGCACATTCGACAGTTCACTCCCGGTGATGCGGAGATCGATATCTTTGGCGGCACCGCGGTCGCGACCTATCGGTACCGGGTGATCTATGAAATGGGCGGGCGCAATTACGATGAAACCGGGGGTGAGCTGCTGGTCCTTCTGCAGGAGGACAATCGCTGGCTGGTCGCCTGGCGAACCCTGCTCACCTGAGGCAAACCGCGCCGGGACACAGCATCATTCTTTGCAGGGAAGACCGCCCCGGTCGCGGCTCCGAAGCACTTTACGGGACTCATATCCTGGAGAGGCACAGATGGCTTTGAAGCTCGACTTCCATCCGCTGACCCCAGATCGCTGGGACGACCTGGAAGCGCTTTTCGGTCCTCGCGGCGGGTATTCGGGATGCTGGTGCATGTGGTGGCGATGCTCTCGCAGGGAGTTCGAACGCAACGGCAATCAGGGTAACCGGCTGGCCTTCAGGAACATCGTCATGGAGGGCGATCCGCCGGGGATCCTTGCCTATGCGGGAGGCAATCCGGTGGGATGGTGCTCGGTTGCCCCGCGGGACAGCTATCCGTCGCTGCTCCGTTCTCGAACCCTCCGGGCCGTCGACGACAGGCCGACCTGGTCGATCGTCTGCTTCTTCGTCGCGCGGGAATGGCGCGGGAAGGGCGTCTCCAGGGCGCTGGCCAAAGCCGCGGTGGACCATGTCCGGGAACGCGGCGGCCGGATGCTGGAAGCGTATCCGACAGATCCGCGCGGCCGCCGCCTTGCGCCGGTATCGTCGTATATGGGCACCCCGGATATGTTCCGATGTGCCGGCTTTCGAGAATGCGCGCGCCCTTCGAAGGCCCGTGTCGTCATGCGCCGGGAAGTGCGGCGGCGTCGGACTCGCTGAACGCGGCTTGCATCAGGGCGCGAGGCGCGCCACCTCCCAGCCCTCGTCGGCCCGGCGAAACAGAAACCGATCATGGAGGCGGTTTTCGCGGCCCTGCCAGAATTCTATCTCGCCAGGCACGACACGGTAGCCTCCCCAAAACGACGGCAGCGGGATCTTGCCGTCGGCGAAACGTCTCTTCATCTCGTCCAGTTTCATCTCCAGCAGTCCGCGGGACGAGACGACGCGGCTCTGGTCCGATACCCAGGCACCCAGCTGGCTCCCTCGGGGCCGTTTTACAAAGTAGGCCAGGGCTTCGCGGCGTGTGACCGTTTCTGCCGTGCCACGGATGATGATCTGGCGCTCCAGGACCGGCCAGTAGAAATGCAGCGCTAGCCTGGGATTCTCTGCAATCTGACGAGCCTTGGCGCTCTCGAGATTGGTAAAGAATACAAACCCCGAACGGTCGAAATACTTCAGCAGCACGGTCCGTGCGGACGGCTGACCGTCGCTCCCCGAGGTCGCGACCACCATGGCATTGGCTTCCAGCAGACCGGCGCCACGGGCATCATCAAACCAGCTCTCGAACTGATCGATCGGGTCGTCTTTCAGATCTTCGCGTTCGAGATGGCCCTTGCCGTATTCACGACGGAGGTCGCTGACGTCCATGCGGGCAATTTCTCCGGGAATATTCTTATCCGGCCTCAAGGGTAACCCGGACCCGCCGCGCTTCAAACCAGGCTCAGGCGTTCTGCCTGTCGCCCCGTTGACGACGCATCCCGGAAGGCATCGTTTCCAGCGGCGCCGCAACCTTCGCCGGCACCGGCTGACTGTACCGCTTCCTTTTACCCTACGTCCGTGGCCGTGCGTCAGTTGTCCAGGGACCCGCCCTGTGTCCGGCGCTGCCGCTCGCGGGAATCTCGGTGATAGCCGGGCCGCCGAGTCTTGACCCGGGGCCGTTGCGGGCCTCAGAAGGCGTCGACTTTGAGGGCTTCCAGGCGGGCGCGTTCCGCTGCCAGCAGATCTTCGGCCTCCGCAGGAGACAGCAGCCTCGCCGCGATGGCTGACGCAATCCGGGCCTCGAAGGGCCCGTCTGACACAAGTTGCATGAGTTCGCCCTCGCGCAACCGAGCAGCCAGGGGCGCCGTCGCCGTGACCTTGCGCAGTGCAGTCTCAAGTCGGGACAGGGGCTCGGCAGGGTTCATCGGCAGATACATCCCGGCCGTCAGCCGGTCCCGACCGCTGGAAGGCACGCTGATGACCTGCGCCAGACTGTGTTCCAGCCGGTCGAGAGGTCTCCGCCAGGGCCGACCAAGGGGGAAAATGAGGAAACGCAGGATCCGGCCTGTCGCTGGCCCCGGAAGGTTGCGGCAGACGTCCTCGAGGGCCGTCTGCGCCCGCCACAGACAATCGGCGATCGCCCAGTCCTTGAGGTCGTTCATGCTGTCGTCGCGGCCGAGCTGGTCAAGCAGCCGCAGCACGCCACTGGCAATATACATCTGGCTGAGAACATCCGCCATCCGAGCCGACAACCGCTCGCGCTTCTTCAGGGAATCCTTGAGGCTGAGGAGCAGAACGTCGCACGTCAGGGCGAACGCGGCGCTCAGGCGAGCAATCTGGCGGTAGCTGCGTCTGTCGAGAGATCGGGCCGGCGCCCCAGCCAGTCGCGCGCCGGTCAGGCCGTGGGCGAAGGTGCGCAGAAGATTCCGAAAAAAGTATCGCAGGTGCGCCGCGAATGCCCGGTCGAAGGCGTCCCGCCCCGCGTGCGGCGGCATCGCCAGGGCCTCCATCTCCTTCCTCAGGTACGGGTGACAGCGCACCACGCCCTGCCCGAAAGTGATCAGTGTCCGCGTGAGGATATTGGCGCCCTCGACGGTGACACCCAGGGGAGGAAACTTGTGAAATTCCCCGACCAGATTGCGCGGTCCCAGCATCAAGCCCGCCCCGGCGAGCAGGTCCATGGAAAGATCCATGACGCGTCGGCAGCGCTCGGTCAAGTTGTATTTCACAATGCTCGCAGCCACTGCCGGCTGCCTGCCCTCATCCAGCTCGGCCAATACCAGTTGCCGGGCTGCATCCATGGCCAGCGTATTGCCGGCGACGGCGGCGAGAGCCTCCTGGACACCCTCGAAACGGGCAATCGGGGAATGGAACTGATAGCGGACGCGACTGTAGGCACCGACGACGCGGGTGGCCGTCTTGGCGGCCGCGCATGACAGGGCGGGCAGCGAAATAGCACGACCGTCGGTCAGACAATCCATCAGCATGGGCCATCCGCGACCCACACCGTCTGCACCCCCGATAATGCTTTCGAGGGGGACGAAAACGTCTTTCCCGTGCACCGGTCCGTTATGGAACCCCATGTGCACCGGATCGTGCCGTGTGCCCCGATCTACGCCGGGCGTATCCGCCGGCACCAGGGCCAGGGTGATGCCCCGCTTCTCCTCCCCGCCAAGGAGACCATCTGGATCGAACAGCTTGAATGCCACACCGATCAGCGTCGCAACCGGCGCCAGGGTCACATATCGCTTTTCGAAACTGATCCGCACGCCCAGCACGTCCGGGCGACCCTGCCACTGTCCGCGGCACACGACACCGCGATCGGGGATCGCCGCCGCGTCGCTGCCGGCTTCAGGCCCGGTCAATGCGAAGCAGGGTATCTCCTCGCCAGAGGCCAGCCGCGGCAGGTAGCCGCGCTTCTGTTCCTCCGTGCCGTATTTCAGGATCAACTTCGCGGGGCCGACGGAATTCGGAATCATCACCGTCAGCGCCGCGCTGATGCTCCGGGAAGCGATTTTCATGACGACCGCGGCATGGGCAGATGGCGAAAAGCCGAGCCCGCCGTATTCATCCGGAATAACCATTCCGAAAAAGCGCTCCTTGCGGAGCAGGTCCCACGCAGGGGGGGACAGGTCCTTGTCCCGGTGATTGAGTTCGTAATCATTCACCAGTGCACAGAACTGCTCGACGGGACCCTCGAGAAAGTCGATCTCCTTCTTCTGCAACCGGGGCGTATGGATGCGACGCAGCCTTCGCCACAAGGGCCGCCCTCGGAACAGTTGTTTCTCCCAGCCTGTGCCGCCCGCGTCGAGCGCCTGCCGCTCGGTGGCCGAAATGGCTGGAAGCCGACTGTGCATCAACTCCATCAAGTGCCGACTCAGCAACGGCTTCCTGACAGCGGGGAATCCGAGGATCGTGTAAGCCGAGGCGGCACAGAGCCAGACCAGGACGGTGGGTACGGGGCCCGCCTCGGCGAACAGGGCGAAGGACACCAGCGCCGGCAGACCGGCGGCGAGCCAGATCCAGAGGCCAGCCCCAAACCAGACGAGCACGGCGGCTGTCAGCGGAAGAGTGATCCACCAAAACCAGCCCGTTGTAATAATCTCGGCCAACCGCGCGCCTCCTTGCCTCGCCGCGTCTGCCCGGTCAGCCCCCGGGTCTTTCCGCGAGCAGCTCGGCGAGTTCGTGCATCCGAGTAAAGACTGTAGCACCGGCCGCTCGCAGCTGGCGAGGCGGCGTGCGCTCCGCGTACCCGTACACATGCATGCCGGCCGCTACCGCGGCCATGACGCCAGGCACCGAATCCTCGATGACCACGCACCGTGAGACCGGGAAACCCAGTCGCCTGGCGGCCAGCAGGAACAGGTCGGGGGCAGGTTTACCGCGATTGACATCGTCGGCGCTGAAAAGGGCCCTGTCGGGAAACCAGCGGCTGAGCCCGGTCAGTTTAAGGCTATTTCGAATCTTCGCATGGCTACCGCTCGAAGCGACGCAGCGGGGATGCTCGATATCTTCCAGCAGCGAGGTGACGCCGGTGACCGGTTTCAGGGAGCGCGTGAATGCGGCTGCGGTCTGACGCTCCAGATCGGTCGCAAAAGTATCCGGCAGGCGGCGGCCCAGCATGTCCTCTGCCAGGGCCATGCAGCTACCCATGCTGAGGCCCGTGAACTTGGCCGTGGATTCTTCGAGCCCGATCTCGATGCCGAGCCTGTTGAGCGCGTCGTTGAGAACCCGGTTGGCCAACGGCTCGGAGTCAACCAGCACGCCGTCACAATCGAAGATGAGGAGCCTGTCCTCTCCCGGTCGGATCATTCCGCGTCCGGCTGGGCCTCCGGAGCGGCCTGTCTAAATGCGTCCAGTTCGAGGCAAGTATCGTTGATTCGCATTACGGTGGGGAACGGTGAAAGATCACAGTCAAAGCGCTGGGCATTGTAAACCTGCGGCACCAGAACCAGGTCGGCCAGCCCCGGTGCCTCGCCGTGACAGAATCGGCCGGTCTCCGACTCCTCGCGGAGACGGGTTTCGATGGCCTGAAACCCCGTGGACACCCAGTGTCTGTACCAGCCGAGCCTGGCCTCTTCGCTGACGCCGAGATCCTGGCGCAGATAATTCTGCACCCGGCTGTTGTTCAGGGGATGGATGTCGCACGCGATCATCAGGGCCAGGCTGCGAACGCGGGCGCGACCCGCAAGGTCGCGGGGCAACAGGGCCGGCTCCGGCCATTTTTCCTCCAGGTACTCGATAATCGCCAGAGACTGGCTGATGACCAGGTCATCCGCGGTGAATGCCGGTACCAGCCCCTGGGGATTGATTTCCAGATACGCCGGTTTCTTCTGCTCTCCCCCGTCCCGGACCAGGTGGATGGCCTGCGTCTCGTAGCGTATCCCCTTCAGGTTCAGGGCGATGCGGACCCGGTAAGCCGCCGAACTCCGCCAGTACGAATACAGCGTCGGGCTGCTCACGGGGCGTCGTACCTGGAGATGATGTGCTCAACCGCACCGAAAACGGATCGGCCCTCCTCGTCCAGCATCTCGATACGAACCGAATCACCAAATCGCATGAAAGGCGTCCGGGCCTCCCCTTCGGCGATGATCTCCAGCACGCGCCGCTCGGCCAGGCAGGACGAGCCCCGGGATTCATCCGCGTTGGCAATGGTTCCCGAACCGATGATTGTGCCGGCCGACAGGGGCCGGGTCGCAGCGGCGTGAGCAATCAGCTCTCCGAACCCGAACTGCATGTCCTCGCCGCACTCCGGGTTGCCGAACAGCTCGCCGTTGTAAAAGGTGGTCAGCGGCAGATGAACCTTTCCGTCGCGCCAGCGGTCACCGAGTTCGTCCGGCGTGACCGCCACCGGCGAAAGCGCCGACCGTGGCTTGCTCTGCATGAACCCGAAACCCTTGGCCAGCTCGGCCGGAATCAGATTTCGCAGGGAGATATCGTTGACCAGGCATAGCAGTCGAACGTGAGCGATGGCATCCGCAGCCGACACGCCCATCGGCACGTCGTCAGTGATGACACAGACCTCGGCTTCGAAATCGATGCCGGACTGCTCGCTCTGCACGGCAATCGTGCCGGTCGGCGGATGAAATCCATCCGAGACCGCCTGATACATGAGGGGGTCGGTGAGGAAACTGGGCGGCATCTCCGCGCCGCGCGCCCGGCGGACCCTTTCCACATGAGCCAGGTAGGCGCTGCCGTCGAGAAACTGGTACGCCCGCGGCAGGGGCGACGCCAGATCGGCCAAGTCCAGGTCGAAGGCGTCCTCGGCCCGGCTCCCGATGAGTGCCTCGTAGAGCTGTCGGAGCCCTTCCTCGACCTCGGCCCAGTTCTCCAGGGCATCTTGCAGAGTGGGCGCAATCCCGTCGGCGCGGGCCGCCCGGGCCATGTGCGGACAGGTAACGATCAGGGTCCCGTCCCGACCACCTTCTTTCAGGGATGCCAGTTTCATGTGTCTCTCTTTTTCTCTTGATCGAAGTGGCCTTTCGCCGTTAGGTCTTCCATGAGTCTACATACCCCTGCCACTCGACGCTGTCTGCCTGCGGGGCCACATCGAGGGGATCGCGGGTGTCGATCATCACCGCCACCTCGTTGGTGCCGGACGACTTCTGCACCAGCATGTTTTCCAGCGCCTTGGGATGGGGACCGTGTGTGAAACCGCAGGGATGCAGGGTGATCATCCCGGGGTGAATGTTGTCCCGCGAGAAGAACTCTCCCGCATGGTAGAAAATCACCTCGTCGAAATCGTCGTTGTTGTGGAAGAACGGCACCTTGAGCGCCGCAGGATCGGTTTCGAACGGGCGTGGCACGAAGGTGCAGACAACGAATCGGCTTGCCAGGAACGTTGTATGGGCGGACGGTGGCAGATGGTAGCGGTGGCTCATCAGCGGCCTGATGTCGCGCCAGTTGAGCCGCACGGGAGCCAGGTCGCCCTTCCAGCCGACCGCGTCCAGTGGACTGAAGGGATAGCTGATCGTGGAAAGAGTATCCCGGCGCTTGACCACGACGGACCAGGGCGTGTCGTCCTGCTGGGCAATAAAGGCATCGTCGATAGCCGGCGTCTCCAGAACGGCCTCGTCGAAGATCGCATGCGGCCCGAGCAGACCCCTGTGGGGCAGCTGATAGGGTTCGCCAGTGGCCTCGACCAGCAATGCCGTCACCGGCTCGTCCACCTCGATACGCCACATGGTTCCCCGCGGCAGCACGATGTAGTCGCCCTCGCCGAAAACGAGTCGCCCGTAATCGCAGAACAGCCGGCCCGCCCCCTGGTGGACAAACACGAGCTCGTCGCCGTCCGCGTTCCGGACCAGACAGTCCATGCTCGCCGACTGCCTCCAGTGACGGATCTTTACGGAGGCGTTGTACATCAGGAGATGTGCATCCCAGGGGGAGGCGGCCACCGAATCCAATCGGGTGGTATCGAAAGCCCGGGGGCGTAAGGGGCCCTCGAAGCCGGACCAGTCCGTGGGCGGACGGCGATGGTACATATGCGTCGCCGGCCCGAAGAATCCTTCCCTGCCGAGTTCTCGCTCGTAGGTGCCCTCCGGCAGATCCGCATGGGCCTGTCGCGATGTCCTGCCCTCCAGACGAGGCAGGGATATCCATTTCTTCATAGGGAGCCTCTCTCGCCTGACGACGATGTCAGATGACGCCGCGGCGCAACTGGTCGCGCTCGATCGACTCGAACAGGGCCTGGAAGTTACCCTCGCCGAAGCCCTCGTTGCCCTTGCGCTGGATGATCTCGAAGAAGATCGGCCCGACGCAGGTCTGGGTGAATATCTGCAGCAGAAGCCGCTTCCTGGTCTCCGGATCTCCGTCTATGAGAATGCGATTCTGCTGCATCCGTTCCAGATTCTCGCCGTGACCGGGCAGGCGCTCGTCGACCATCTCGTAGTAGGTATCGGGAACGTCCAGGAAATCGATGCCCGTGCCGCGAAGTTTTTCCACGGTGTCGTAAATGCTCTCGGTAAACAGTGCGATGTGCTGGATGCCCTCGCCCTTGTATTCCTCCAGATATTCGGCGATCTGGGACTTGTCGTCCGTCGCTTCGTTAATCGGTATGCGGACCATACCGTCCGGCGCCGTCATTGCGCGCGACAGCAAGCCGGTCTTGGCGCCCTTGATGTCGAAATAGCGGATCTCCCGGAAATTGAAGATGCGCTCGTAGAAACCTGCCCAGCGGTCCATGTTGCCCTGATAGACATTGTGGGTCAGGTGATCGATGAAGTTAAGCCCGAAGCCCCTGGGATTCTTGCTGACGCCCGGAAAGAAATCGTATTCGTCATCGTACACGGTGCTCTTGCCGTAGCGATCCACGAGGTAGAGGACACTTCCGCCGATGCCCTGGATCACCGGCGTGTCCACCGCCAGCCCGGTGGTCCCGTCGGGCAGCCTCTCCGCCCCGTTCTCACCGGCATGTTCACGGGCTTTCCTGGCATCGGCCACTCGAATCCCGAATCCGCAGGCGCTCGGGCCGTGGGCGCGGGAGAACGCTGCCGCAAAACTGTCTGGCTCCTCATTGACGAGGAAATTGATGCCGCCCTGCCGATACAGGGTGATCTGTCGGTCCCGGTGCCTCGCGACGGCTGTAAAACCCATCCGCTTGAACAGATCGTGCAGCAGAGCCGAGTCAGGTGCGGCGAACTCGACGAACTCGAAACCATCGATGCCCAGTGGATTGGCGTGCGTTTCACTCATGCGTGGACTCCCGACGTACACGGGGCCCATCGGGCCCCGCGCTATTGAAATAGTTTCAGATGTAACTATTATAGTCCCAGCCCGGCGACCACAACAAGCTGCAGCGCATCAAGATGAAACAACCTGTTCTCGACCTGGATCAGTTCCTGCCCTACCGCCTATCCGTTCTTTCAAACACCATCAGCGGCGTGCTGGCCGACGCCTACAGCAACCGATACGGCCTCACCATGCCGGAATGGCGGGTCATGGCCATCCTGGGGCGTTTCCCCGGATCTTACGCTGCAGAGGTCGCCGAACGGGGCGCCATGGACAAGGTGGCCGTGAGCCGAGCCGTCTCGCGGCTGCTGGAAGCCGGCCGCATCCGACGACGCTTTGCCGACGCTGACCGGCGCCGTTCGATTCTCGAGCTGAGCGACGAAGGCTGGGACATCTATCGAAAGATCGCCCCGGTCGTCCTGTCCTATGAGGCAGAATTGCTGGCCGGCCTGGATCCCTCGGAGCGCCGACAGTTGGACAGGCTGTTGCGTCGTCTGGCGATCAAGGCCCGGGAGAGCGCACCCCCGGAAGTAGGTTGATCCTCATCTGGCCGGCTCTTCTATGTAGGTGCGCACGTCGATCAGTTCCGGGAACAGCCTCAGATCCAGAGCTTGCCGCAGAAAGGCCACCCCGGATGATCCGCCGGTCCCCCGCTTGAAACCGATGATGCGCTCGACGGTTTTCAGATGCCGGAATCTCCAGAGCTGGAAATTCTCCTCGACGTCGACGAGTTTCTCGCACATGTCATAGGCCTCCCAGTGCTGCGCAGTGTCCTCGTAAATCTTCTTGAACACGGCCGTGACGCCGGGATGCTCCTGATAGGGTTCTGACCAGTCCCGTTCGACGCGCTCCGCCGGCACCGGATGCCCATGCCGTCCCAGGTAGCGGAGGAACTCGTCGTAGACGCTGGGGGAGCGCAGCAGCTGCTCCAGGCGACTCCGAATCTCAGGCTGATGATCGAATACAGTGAGACAGCCGGCGTCCTTGTTGCCCAGCATGAACTCCACTTCCCGAAACTGGGCGGACTGGAAGCCGGACGCATGACCGAACACATGCCTGAACTGTGCGTACTCGCTTGGCGTCAGCGTTTCGAGCACCGACCACTGGTTGAACAGCTGCTGCTGCACCTGTTTGATCCTGGCAAGAATTTTGAAACACGGTCCCAGCCGGTCCTGTCCGATATGTTCGATCACGGCCCTGAGTTCGTGAATGATCAGCTTGAACCAGAGTTCGGATGTCTGGTGCTGGATGATGAACAGCAACTCGTCGTGATGCACCGGGCGGCTCAGCGGATGTTGGGCCGTCAGCAAGGCATCGAGACTCAGGTATTCCGAGTAGGACAAGCTTCTGGCGAGGTCGCGATGAATGCCTTCCTCGATCTCTCGTTTTTTCATGACGTCACCCGATGGAATTGGGATCTCGACTGCGCCCGATTCGGTCCGCGTAATGGCGTCCAGTGTAACCCGGACGGGACACAAATCTGCTGCAACGCGTCAAATTGGCTGGGGGCAAGTTCGGTTATAATGTTGCACCATTCTAGGGTGCCTGCCCGGATTCTCGCAGCCCGGCCCGACGCCTCATCCAACGGATAACAGTCGCGATCTCCTGAGATGTCTGCAGGAGAGACGCGGCCGCCCCCTGGAGGAACTCTCTTGAAGACAATCGCCGAATTCCGCATCCGGTACAGCCAGTATCTGGACCCGGACGGGAAACCCGCGGCAGATCTCCCGGATTTCGCCAAGGATCCGGAGGAAATGCTGCGCATATACAGGCTGATGACGCTGACCCGGAGTTTCGACACGAAGGCAGTCAACCTGCAGCGCACCGGCAAGCTGGGCACCTATGCATCCTGCCTTGGGCACGAGGCAGCGCACGTCGGCATCGGCGCCGCCATGCGCGAGGAGGACTGTTTCGCGCCCATGTATCGCGAGTACGGGGCGCAGTTCTGGCGTGGCGTGAAAATGTCCGATGTATTGCTCTACTGGGGCGGCGACGAGCGGGGCAACGATTTCGCCGGGCCGCGCCACGATTTCCCCTGGTGCGTACCGATTGCCACCCAGTGTCTTCACGCGGCCGGCGCGGCGCTGGCCTACAAGCTGCGTGGCGAGAAGCGATGTGCCGTTACCGTGGTCGGCGATGGCGGCACCTCGGAAGGTCATTTCTACGAGGCCATGAATGTCGCCGGGGTGCGCAAACTGCCGGTGGTGTTCGTGGTCGTCAACAACAAGTGGGCCATCTCCGTTCCCTTGTCGATCCAGACGGCCACCGAAACCCTGGCCCAGAAAGCCATCGCCGCAGGCATCCCCGGTATCCAGGTGGACGGTAACGACGTTGTCGCCGTACGGCAGGCCATGGAGGAGGCGCTGGACCGTGCCCGCGAGGGCGAGGGTGCCACGCTGGTAGAAGCCGTGACTTATCGCCTCAGTGACCACACCACCGCCGACGACGCGAGCCGCTACCGAAAGAAAGAGGAAGTCGAGCAGGCCAGAGCGCTGGAGCCGCTGATCCGATTGCGACGATACCTTTCCGACCTGGGAGTATGGGACGATGCCAGGGAGGAGGAACTGCTGGCAGACTGCCAGCAGCAGGTGGATGCGGCGGTCGAAACCTACCTCAACACCCCGATCCAGCCGGCGGGCGCAATTTTCGATTATATGTTCGAGGAACTGCCCGTCGCCCTGCGCGAACAACGCGACACCGCATTGCGCTACGAGCCCGAGGGAGGCGACCACTGATGGCCAAGGTCACCCTCATTGAAGCGATCACCATGGCCCTCGCCCACGAGATGGAGCGCGACGAATCGGTGGTCGTCCTGGGCGAGGACGTCGGCGTGAATGGCGGCGTGTTTCGGGCCACGGCAGGCCTGCAGGAACGATTCGGTCCGGACAGGGTCATGGACACGCCCCTCGCCGAATCCATGATCGCAGGACTCTCTGTAGGCATGGCGGCCCAGGGCATGCGTCCTGTCGCCGAAATACAGTTCATGGGTTTCATTTACCCGACGGTGGACCAGCTGATCAATCACGCGGGGCGTCTGCGCCATCGAACTCGGGGCCGGCTGTCCTGTCCCATGGTCCTGCGAGCACCGTTTGGCGGCGGAATCCACGCCCCGGAGCACCATTCGGAGAGCACGGAGGCGCTGTTCGCCCACATGCCGGGCGTCCGGGTGGTTATCCCCTCCTCGCCGGCACGAGCCTATGGGCTGCTGCTCGCGGCAATCCGCGATCCGGATCCCGTCGTTTTCCTGGAGCCGAAGCGGATCTACCGCCTGCAGAAACAGGAGATTGTTGACGACGGCAAGGCTCTGCCCCTCGACGTCTGCTACACGCTCAGGGAGGGCGACGACGTGACACTCGTCACCTGGGGCGCCATGACCTTCGAGACCCTCAAAGCGGCGGATCAGCTGGCCAAGGACGACATCAGCTGTGAAGTGATCGACGTGGCGACGGTGAGTCCGATCGACATGGAAACAATCCTGGAATCCGTGGAGAAAACCGGCCGGCTCGTGATCGTTCACGAGGCCGCCCGGTCCTGCGGAGTCGGGGCCGAAATCGCCGCGGAGGTGGCCGAAAAAGGCATCTATGACCTGGAGGCGCCGATCCAGCGGGTGACGGGCTACGACACGGTGATGCCGCTTTTCAGGATGGAGTACCAGTACCTGCCGAGCGTCCAGCGAATTGTGGACGCGGCCAAACGAACGCTGGAAGATTGAAACCGTCGGCGACGCGACCGGATCGACGAACAAGGAAGGCAATGATATGAAAACGTTCAATCTGCCGGATCTTGGCGAAGGCCTGCAGGAAGCGGAAATCGTCAACTGGCACGTCGCCGAGGGCGACGACATCAAGACGGATCAGCCCATGCTGTCGGTCGAGACGGCAAAGGCCGTGGTCGAGGTGCCGTCCCCGTATTCGGGCAGGGTGGCCCGCCTCCACGCCCGGGAGGGCGATCTGGTCGAGGTCGGCAAGCCCCTCATCGACATCGACACGGGTGCCGGCAACGGCCTGAAGGCCGACACCGGGCGGGCCGCCGGCGATCAAACCGGCGCCGCTGACTCGGGCACCGTGGTCGGCAGCATGCCGGTGAGCGACGAGGAACTCGTGGAATCGGCAGTCGCCGGCAGCCGCAGACAGCGAGGCGGGGGGAAGGCGAAGGCCGCGCCGGCGGTCAGGGCCCTGGCGAAGAAGGTCGGGGTGGACCTGAGTCGCGTCGCCGGTTCCGGGAAGGGCGGTCGAGTCACCGCCGACGACATCCGCGCCGCATCCGCCGCCCCCGCCCCCTCACGAACGCCACCGGTCCAGTTGCCGCCCGGCACGCCGGAGAAACTGCGGGGCCCCAGGCGCGCCATGGCGCAGAGCATGACCCTGTCCCGCAGCGAGGTTTGCCCGTGCACCATTTTCGACGATGCCGATATCAGTGCCTGGCGACCCGGTGAGGACATCACCGCCCGGCTGCTTCGCGCCATCGTCGCCGGCTGCCGGGCCGAGCCGGCGCTCAACGGTTTTTACGACGGCGCGTCCATGAGTCGGCAACTCGAGTCTCGAGTGGACATTGCCATCGCCGTGGATACGCCCGATGGCCTGATCGTTCCGGTGGTCCGCGGGGTGGAGCGCAAGTCGGCGGAGGCCCTGCGCAGTGACCTCGACAGTCTCAAGGAGCGAACCCGGAACCGTACGGTCGCACCCGAGGAAATGAGGGATTTCACTTTCACACTGTCCAACTTCGGCATGATGGCGGGTCGGTACGCCACCCCGGTTGTCATCCCGCCCACGATTGCCATACTGGGCTCCGGTGGACTCCGTCACGACGTCGTTGCCGTGCTCGGCGGTGTGGAAACACATCCGCGGATTCCCTTGTCACTGACCTTTGACCACCGGTGCGTCACCGGCGGCGAAGCCTGCCGTTTCCTGGCCGCGGTGATCGAGGATCTGCAATCCCACGATTGACCGCGCCGCCGCATCGCCTCCGGACCGATTTTCGCGGCGTGATCACGCCAGCCGGAAACGGGTAGAATCAGTCCTAAATTTGAACCGGCCACCCGGCAAACCACTTTAATGGATCAGAACGCATCGGACGCTCGACAGCGGACGCTTGGCGAAATTTTCGACCAAGCCCGCGAGGTCGCTTCTCCAGACTCCCTGCCCCATCTTGAAGCCTTCATCGGGCAGTACTACCGGAATGTGGCCCTGGAGGATCTTCGCAACAGGACGGTTGCCGACCTTGCCGGAGCCGCACTGGGCCATCTGGAATTCTCCCTGTCGCGTAAAAAGGGGAAACCCAGGGCACGGGTCTTCAACCCCGGCAAGGAAACGGACGGCTGGGAGTCCGCTCATACCATCGTCGAGGTTATCAACGACGATATGCCTTTCCTGGTCGACTCGCTGGCCATGGTCATCAATCGACACGATTTCTACATTCACCTGACCGTGCACCCGGTAATCAAGGTGCGCCGGGACGCCCGGGGCCGATTGCTCGAGGTGCTCCCTTTGGGAGAAAAGGGCGACGGGACACTGACCGAATCCCTGATTCATATCGAGATCGACCGCATCCCTGACGCGGAGGATTTCAGCCCTCTCAAGGATGCCGTGTTGTCCTCCCTAGGGGACGTGCGGCTGGCCTGTGACGATTGGCTGGCCATGCGCGCCAAGGCGCTGCAGATATCGGAGGAACTGAGCACCAACCCGCCGCCCCTGGGCGCGGAGATCGTCGAGGAAGGCCAGGCGCTGCTCGAGTGGATGGAGGACGACCACTTCACATTCCTGGGTTACCGGGAGTATGAACTGGTCAAGGGTGAGGATTTCGATACTTTGAAGGTCGTGCCGGAAACGGGCCTGGGTATTCTGCGCAAGGGGTCGGTCGGCGGTTCGGACAGCAAGGTTATCGGCCGCGCCATCCGTCGCCAGGCGCGATCCCGGGATCTGCTGTTGATCACCAAGGCCAATTCCAGGTCCACGGTGCATCGGCCGACTTATCTGGACTATGTGTCGGTCAAGCATTTTGACTCTGCCGGCAGGGTTATCGGAGAAAAACGTTTTCTCGGGCTGTTCACATCGGTTGCGTACAGCCGTAGCCCACGCAGCATTCCGGTGCTCCGCCACAAGGTACGGCAGGTGATGGACGAGTCCGGACTCAACCCGGACAGCCATGGCGGCAAGGCACTGCGACACATCCTCGATACCTTTCCACGAGACGAGCTATTCCAGGCGTCGGTGGACGACCTGAAGCGGATCGCCCTCGGCGTTCTGGGTCTTCAGGAACGGCAACAGATCAGGCTGTTCGTCAGGCGGGATGCGTTTCGGCGCTTCTTCTCCTGCCTGGTATTCATCCCGCGCGACCGATACAACACCCAGGTCCGGGAGAAAGTCCAGCTTATCCTGGTGGCGGCCCTGAACGGCCATTCGGTGGAGTCCGATGTCCAGATGTCCGAATCGCAGCTGGCCCGGGTACACCTGATCGTACGGACTGACCCTGACAATCCGCCCCGGGTGCACCTCCCGGCCCTGGAGAGCGAAATTGAGGAAGCGGTCCGCACCTGGCATGACGATCTGCGCGACCAACTGGTGGAGAGGTTCGGGGAAGCCGAGGGACTGAGGCTCCTGAATACGTATGGCGACGCCTTCCCGGCAGCCTACGTGGAGGACGTCACGGCCCGCGAAGCCACGTTCGACATCGAGCGTCTTGCGGCCATCGAGAAGGATCCGACAGATCTCAGGATGAGCCTGTATCGTCCGCCGACTTTCACCGAGCAGCATGTCAGGTTCAAGACATTCCACGCGCACGAGCCACTGCCCATCTCCGACGTGCTGCCGATGCTTGAAAACCTCGGACTGAGAGTCATCAGTGAACGCCCCTACCGACTTCGCGTCGGCAAGAGCCTGGACGTCTATGTCCAGGACTTCGACATGCTGTACAGCCAGGGCACGCTGACGCCCGCCGAGGTCAACGAGACTTTCCAGGACGCCTTCCGGAGTGTCTGGCAGGGCAGTGCCGACAATGACGGATTCAATGCCCTCGTTCTTCGAGCCAGCCTGGGATGGCGCCAGGTGGCGGTCCTGAGGGCCTACTGCCGTTATCTCCTCCAGACCGGAATGCCGTTCAGTCAGCAATATATGGAACAGGTGCTCTGCTCGTACCCGTCCATCGCAAGAATGATGATCGAGCAGTTCGAGGTCCTGAATGACCCGGCCGTACCCGAGAAGCGGCGGGAGCGGGAAAGTCTGACCATCGCCCAGGCCCTCGATCACGCCATGGACGACGTCGCCAGTTTGGATTCCGACCGCATCGTCAACGCGTTCAGGGCGATGATCCGCTCCACCCTGCGCACGAATTACTTCCGCCGCGACGCCGGAGGCGAACCGGCGCCGTATGTTTCATTCAAATTCGATCCACGGAGGATCCCCGATCTCCCGAAACCGCGGCCGAAATACGAGGTCTTCGTTTATTCGCCTCGTGTGGAGGGCGTCCATCTCAGAGGCGGAGAGGTCGCGCGGGGTGGCTTGCGGTGGTCGGATCGGAAAGAGGATTTCCGTACGGAAATCCTGGGCCTGATGAAGGCCCAAGCGGTCAAGAACACGCTGATCGTACCCGTGGGCGCCAAGGGCGGCTTTGTCCCCAAACACCTCCCCCTGAGTTCTCGCGCAGACATGATGGAAGAGGTAAAAAGCTGCTACCAGATCTTTATCCGCGGCTTGCTCGACCTGACCGACAACTTGGTGGACAACACTATCGTTCCGCCGCCGGACACCGTCAGGCATGACGGGGACGATCCCTATCTGGTGGTTGCGGCTGACAAGGGCACCGCGACCTTCTCCGATATTGCCAATGGCATCTCTGCGGACTACGACTTCTGGCTCGGAGACGCATTCGCCTCCGGCGGTTCGGTGGGTTACGACCACAAGAAGATGGGCATCACCGCCCGCGGCGGCTGGGAAGCAGTGAAGCGGCATTTCCGGGAGATGGGAATCGACACCCAGTCCACCGTATTTACAGTCGCTGGAATCGGCGACATGTCGGGCGACGTGTTCGGCAACGGCATGCTCCAGTCCAGGCACATCCGGCTCCAGGCGGCGTTCAATCACAGGCATATCTTCCTCGATCCCGATCCCGATCCCGCCCGCAGTTATGAGGAACGGAAACGGCTTTTCGATCTGCCCGTGTCCAGCTGGTCCGACTACGATCCATCGCTCATTTCGGACGGTGGCGGGGTCTGGTCAAGGGACGAGAAGGTGATCCGGCTCTCTGCCCCGGTACGGGAAATGCTGCGTATCAAGGATGAGGCGCTCGCACCCCACGAGCTGGTTCGGGCCATCCTTCGCATGCCGGTCGATTTGCTGTGGAACGGGGGTATCGGGACGTACGTCAAGGCCAGCAGCGAAAGTAATCTCGAGGCGGGCGACCGGAGCAACGACAACGTCCGTGTCAACGGGCGCGATCTCAGATGTCGGGTGGTCGGGGAAGGCGGGAATCTCGGCTTCACGCAGCTCGGCAGAATCGAGTTCGCACTCAACGACGGACGCCTCAACACCGACTTCATCGACAATTCCGGCGGCGTGGACTGCTCCGACCGCGAAGTCAATATCAAGATCTTGCTGAACCTGGCTGTCAGACGCAAAGGCCTCACGGCGGGTCGTCGCAAACGGCTGCTGGCGGATATGACGGACGAAGTCGCCGAGCTCGTTCTGCGCAACAACTACCTCCAGACGCAGGCGATCAGCCTCCTGGAGGCGGGTTCCAGCGAACGCATTAACGAGCATGCCTATTTGATCCGTCTGCTGGAGCGTCGGGGGATGCTGGATCGGGCGCTAGAATTCCTGCCCGGTGACGAGGAAATCAGCGAGAGGAACAGAGCCGGTCGGGGCCTGACCCGCCCGGAGCTCGCGGTCCTCCTGAGCTACGGCAAGATGGCGCTATACAGTGACATGATCGTATCCAACGTGCCGGAGGACGAGTATCTGGGCACGGAGCTGATCAGCTATTTTCCGCAACCGCTGCAGCGGCGCTACCGAGGCCTGATGGGGGATCACCGGCTTTCGAGGGAGATCATCTCGACGCTGATCACCAACAGCATCGTCAACAGGATGGGACCCGTATTCGCTTACCGGACCCAGGACGAGACCGGCGCCGACCTGGCCTCTGTGGCGCGCGCCTACGCCATCGCTCGGGAAGTGTTTGACATCCGCTCGCTGTGGGCGGCCATCGAGGCGCTGGATAACAAGGTGCACGCCAACGCCCAGTATTCCATGCTGAATCGCACGAGCCGCCTGCTCAAGCACGGCACCCACTGGTTCCTCGATCGACCCGGCCTGGTCGCTGACATCGCGGAGTCGGTCAGTCGTTTCGCGCCTCCCGCCGGGGAAATCAGCAAGTCAATCGCCGAAGTCCTGACCGGCCGAGAATTTCAGCGCTACACCGAGGCGACCAGCCTGTACGTAGAAATAGGCATCCCCGAGGATGTGGCCGCGAGAATGGCCTCCCTGCATGCCATGCATTCGGCCCTGGACATCGTCGAGGTCGCACAAAGCACATCGGAGTCTCCGCCGAAGGTCGCGCAGACCTATTTCGCTCTGGGTGAGAATCTGGCGCTGGACTGGCTGCGTGACCAGGTCGAGCGACTGGCGGTCAGCGGCCGGTGGCAGGCCATGGCCCGCAACAGCATGCGGGAGAATCTCTATCTCCTGCAGGGACAGCTCACCCGCCAGGTGGTCGAGAAAGGCGGTCGGCGAAGATCTCCGGAGTCAGCATTCAAGCTGTGGAGCGAAGCCCGGGCGGAACGCATCAATCACGTAGCGGATATTATGGGCGACTTGCGCGCCGTGGAAACAATGGATTTCGCGACGCTTTCCGTAGCCATACAAGAGGTTCGCAGGCTCTCCCAGTTCTGATCCTGCAAGCCCCAGCAGACGGGTACCCAGATGTCACAGGAACAATTGATTGCCGTGTTCGTGGATTTCGAGAACCTCGCACTCGGCGTCCGCGACCTCAAATCCGGCGGACAGTTTGATATCCAGTTGGTGCTCAAGCGCCTGCTGGAGAAAGGCCGAATCGTATTCAAGCGCGCATATTGCGACTGGGGTCAGTATCGGTCCTACGTCAAGGAATTCCATTCCCACGGCGTCGAGATGATCGATATTCCCCAGTCCCGGCAAAGCGGCAAGAACAGCGCAGACATCCACATGGTCGTGGACGCCATTGACCTGTGCTACGCGAAACAGCATATCGACATCTTCGCCCTGCTCTCCGGCGACAGCGACTTCTCGCCGCTGGTTTCCAAGCTCAAGGAGAACAACAAACGGGTCATCGGTTGCGGGGTCAAGAGTTCGACCTCCGACCTGCTGATCGGAGGCTGCGACGAGTTTATCTATTACGACGACTTGGTGAGATCGGCCCGGAAGACCCGCGGCAAGCACAAGACGACGGATCGCAAGTCCGAGGCCATGGAGCGGCTGGTGGAAATCGTGGAGTCACTCACAGGGGACTACGACCAGCTGTGGGGCTCCATGGTCAAGCAGACCATCAAACGGGTCTATCCGGGCTTCAACGAAGCCTATTACGGCTACGGCAGCTTCTCCGAAATGCTGGAGGACTGTGCTTCTCGGGGATTGATCCGGCTGGACTACGACAAGGGCCGGGGCAACTACCTGGTGGGGCTGCCATAACGCGATTCGCGTCCGTTGGCCGCCCGTTTGCCGCGGCGCAGCGGAAAAGACGCTAAAATCGAATCATCCAGACATCACGGAGAGACGATCATGTCTGTCAGGCTCGTCCTGCTGCGCCATGGCCAGAGCGATTGGAACCTCAAGAATCTTTTCACCGGCTGGACCGACGTCGACCTGACGGATCAGGGACGTGAAGAGGCGATCGAGGCCGCAAGGCTCCTGAAAAAGGAAGGCCTGGAATTCGACGTAGCGTTCACGTCAGTTCTGAAGCGGGCCATCCGCACTCTTTGGATCGTCATGGATGACATGGATCGTATGTGGGTGCCCGTCTACAGGGCGTGGGAACTCAACGAACGACATTACGGTGCGCTGCAGGGCCTCGACAAAGCGGAGACCGTCGCCAGACACGGCGCCGATCAGGTGCAGATCTGGCGCCGCAGTTATGGCACGCCGCCGCCGCCTCTGGCGGATGACGACCCGCGACATCCGAGATTCGATCCCCGCTACGCCGCGGTGGATCCCGACTGCCTGCCGGCCACGGAATCGCTCAAGGACACGCTCGCCCGGGTGCAACCGTACTGGGACGCCAATATCGTGCCTTACCTGCGGCAGGGCCGAACAGTGTTGATCGCGGCCCACGGCAACAGTCTTCGCGCCCTCGTCAAGATGCTGGACGGCATGAGCGAGGAAGAGATCGTGGGCTTCAACATCCCCACGGGCGTGCCCCTGGTTTACGAACTCGACAGGGACCTGAGATCGCAGGGCCGCGAATTCCTCGGCGATCCCGAGGCGGTCGCCGCCGCAGCGCAGGCGGTGGCCGACCAGACCAAGGCAGGTTGAACGACGGAATCCCGTCGCGGAGGGGCGATCCGGACAACAGCCGTTATTCGACGGGTCCCGCGTATCCGCAGCGCATGTTGGTGCGGCTGCAACCGCTCCGATCAAAACCGGACTGGGGTTGAAATCGCACGGTCAGCTTCACGAAGCGAGGTGCCTGCGTAGATGACTCCACGTCCACCGCGAGGTCCTGCCACTTCTCCCTGTCCTCTCGATGGAAACGGAGGATGCGTGCATCGCCGATCGCGCAGGTCTTTTTTTCGACGTCGCACTTGGACCAGTCCTTCCTGTCCGCCTTGTCCTCTGAATCTATGAATACCAGCGTCTTAGCAATTTTGGCGCCGAGAGGAAGTTTGACGCCAACACGCACCTGTCCACCCTCGGATGCAGGCGGAATTTCTGCTGTGAAATAGCGGACCCGAAGTGCGCCTTCCGTCCCGGCCTTGCCGAATTTCCCGGCGAATGCGTCAGCCGTTCCGAGTGCGACGCCGACAACGGCAATCAACAGGAATGCAAGTCTCACACCACGTCTCCTTGTTCGACTGATGGGTTCCGAACGTCCTTGTCCGTCGTGGCCTGCCCCTTCCGTTGTGACCGTTGATAGGGCTTCAACGTTCCCTGCGTCTTCGGCGGGGCCCCGCGGAGAGACCCCTCCACGACCGTCACAGGGAGCCTGATGTCCCGTGTCGGCGCCTGGTGGGCCCTGGGCACGAACGTTAAACAGCGGGACGAATCGCTATCGGCCCCGGGGGAGTCCGGCCGGCCGATCGTTGCCCGGATGCTGGGCACTCTCAGTCGGTTGAATGCGTCTCGTCGGGTCGTGTGGCGGCGGTCTCGAGCTCGTAGAATTTCAGGTATTTGACCGTCCTGTAACCGGCCGCGAGGCAGGACCAGACATAGCCTGGAAACCCGTTCAGCCAATTGCCGTGCAGAAAGTAGTACTGCAGGAAAGTCACCGGCGGCCTGAGGGCCATGGCGAGTGTCGAAGGCCGGCGTCGGCGTCCATGCATCTCCCGAGCCATGACCGACGTGTAACGGTTGAACTTGTCGAAATACTCCTCCAGGTCCCGGTAGGTGTAGTGCAGAAGCCGCCCGTCGAGGGTTTCAGTCGCGCCCTCGACCTCTACCCTCTCGTGAATCCTGGCCGATGTGAAATTGCCTCTCCGGCGATCGAACAACCGGAGAACGCGATCGCGGGACTCCCTGCCGTGACGGAACTCACGACCCATGAAGCACAGGCGACGAAGAAGGTAATATCCCGCCGACCCCGCTGAGCCGGACAGCCGCCATGCCTGTAAAGATCGCTGGAGCCCCGCATCCAGGACCTCGTCGGCGTCGACGCTGAGGATCCAGTCGTTGGAGGCCTCTGCCACAGCCTTGCGTTTCTGCAAGCCGTAACCAAGAAACGGCTGGGTGACGACTCTGCAATTCGGATAGGACTGCGCGATCTCCACGGTGCGATCGGAACTGCCCGAATCCAGAACGACAATCTCGTCGCACCAGCTCACCGAATCCAGGGTTCTCGGCAAGCTGCGCTCTTCGTTGAGCGTGATGACGACGGCACTGAGACGATTCACCCGGGGTCGCTCCCACCAGTGAGACAATTGCTGTCGGTTGGGGGAGACTATAGGCACACATCGGCCCCGGGTCGACCACTCAGCCCCGGCGACCGAGAACAAGTCACCGGCTACCGGACGGGACCAGCCTTTTGCCAGCATATTCGGACAGAAATGGTGAAATCGTGCGGCGCATCCTCGCGACCGAAGGCTGGTCGTTGCTGCAGCGGCGCGACGTGCGCAAGGTCCGCCGGGAAGTATTCCTGACCGGCGACGGTTATGTCGTGAAACGCTACCTCCATTTTTCCCGGCCGCCCAGAATCCGATGCCCCTGGACGCTTGAGCACCGCGCCCTGGGTCGTCTTCAGGGAGAGGGCGCGCCCTTGCCCGTTGGCTACGTGCTGGACACAGCGGAGGGCCGGCCGCGGGCCACCCTGGTCCGCCGATTCGTGGCCGGCGAACCGCTCGAAGCCCTGGATCAATCGGTTGTCGGCGAGATCGCGAGCCTCCTGGCCTGGTTTCACGACGCCGGAGTGACCACCGACGACGCCCATCGCCACAACTTCATTCGCACCGGTCGGGGTCGTCTGGTTTTCCTCGATTTCGGGCGCGCCAGAATCTTCACCCGGGGGAATCCGCTGCTTTTTGCCGGGATCGCGGTGGACCTGCATCGCTTCTACCGCGCCGCGCTCAAGAGGAACGATGACCTCTGGGAGGTCTTTCTCCAGGACTACTTCAGACAGTCACCGTTCGGACCCGCGGCCAACAGCCTGATCCGGCGCCTGGTCGGGATCGACATGCGGCGTTACAGGTGGGTCAAGGGCCCGGGGGCGGGCTCAGACGGATAACGTCGCCTCCGCACGCTTCTGGCCGAGTTCGATGAGCTCCTCCGCCCGATAGAACTCATAAAACGTGCACACGTCCCGGGGGATCTCGATAACGATGTCGGGAGAATAGGCGGCCAGCTTCAGCCGGGCGATGGCGTTCTGCATCGTATCCATTGTCATGGCCATGGCGTCGAAGATGCCGGGAATCGCCGGGGATTTCTCCTTGTCCGGGCCTTCCCGTGAACGCCGGCCGCTGGCGTTGACGGCGATGATCAGGTCGGTGGCATGGTTCAGGGCCGGCGCAATCGGCAACGGGTTGAGCAACCCGCCGTCGACCAGGATCCGCCCCCGGTACTCCCAGGGCGTGAATATGGTCGGGATGGCGATGGAGGCCCGGATGGCGTCGAACAGGGGCCCGCTGTTCAGCCAGATCTCCTTCTGCTCCAGCAGATCCGTGGCGATGGCCGTAAACCCGATATCCATATCCTCGATATCCCGCTCTCCGGTGATCTCCTTTAACGCGCCGATGATCCGCTCCCCCTTGAACAGGCCCTGGAATCCGAAGGACAGATCCAGCAGGCTGATTACATCCTTGCGCTCCAGCTTCCGGGCCCACTCGGAGTAAGCGTCCAGTTCGCCGGCCGCGTAGATACCGCCGACGAGGGCTCCCATGGAACAGCCGGAGATGTACTTGATCTCCATGCCGAGAGACAGCAGCTCCCTGATCACACCGATGTGGGCCAAACCCCTCGCGCCGCCGCTGCCGAGCACCAGTGCAACGGATTTCCCGGAATACTTGTTTGTCTTTCCGCTCACGTCACTTCGGTAACCGGATGCTGGCCGCGACAAACGCCGGCGTCCGACCCTCCAGACCAGCCCTTGCGGCTTCCATCTGGTTCTTGCCCCCGAGAAGACTCATCTGCAGGCGGGTCTCCAAATCCAGGCCTTCCGGATCGCCCAGCCGCGCGGCGCGATGCAGCAGGCATTTGATCGCCCGGACTGCATCGGGGGATCGCTCGGCAATAGTCGAAGCCAGCGTCATGGCATCGGCCAGCGGATCGGCCACGCAGCGAGTCGCAAGACCGATCCTGACCGCCTCCTCACCTGGAACGATCCTGCCCGTCAACGCCAGCTCCATGGCCACGTCATAGCCCACCAATTCCTTGAGAAAGCGGCTGCCGCCCATATCGGGAATGATCCCCCAGCGGATTTCCATCACTGAAAGTCCGGCCTCCGGATCGACGATCCGGATATCCGCACCGAGCGCGACCTGGAGACCGCCCCCGAAAACTTCGCCATGGAGGGCTGCAATGACCGGCACCGGAAGTTCCCGCCAGGCCCATGCCACGCGCTGGGCCAGGTTAACGGCGTCGCCCGGGGTCTTCTCGAGGAGCGCGCCAATGGTGGCCGGGTCGGCCATGAAGTTCGTGATGTCGAGACCGGCACAGAAAGCACTGCCCTCGCCGTGGAGCACGACCGCTCTCAAATCCTTTTCGCCGGCCAGCTGGGCGGCAGCGCCGGCCAGCGCCTCGAACATGGCGAGGTCGAGGGCGTTCTTCTTTTTCGGCCGGGCGAGGGCCACTCGAGCGACGCCAGCGTCGATTGAAACGGTGACTCTCTGCTCAGACATGTTTTCCCTTCCCCTCCTTCCCGATGGCCGGTATCACACCGTCCGCCGCCAGCTTCGCAAGCCGGTCCGGGTCAAAACCGCATGCCGCCAGCACCGCCGTCGTATCCGAGCCCGGCTCTCCGGCCGGACGAGGCTGCTCGGGTCGAGTTCGGGAGAATCGAGGCGCCGGCCCATTCTGCAGTATTCCGTCCAGTTCAACGAAAGTCTCCCGGGCCCTGTTATGGGGGTGCCCGGATGCCTCGGACAACCCGAGAACAGGTGAGACACAGGCATCGGATCCTTCGAAGACAGCGCTCCACTCGTCCCGTGTCCGACTGCGGAACACTTCCGCCAGCCGATCTTTCAGCACGGCCCAGATGGCCGGATCCTGCCGGGCGCCCGGGCCGCGGAACCCATAGGGCAGAAACTCCTCCGGGTCGAGCCCGAGACCCGCGACGAGCTGGGCGTAAAACTCGGGCTCGATCGCCGCCACGGCCACGAAACCCCCGTCCGCTGTTTCATAGGTGTCGTAAAAGTGCGCCGCCCCGCCGAGCATGCTGCGACCTGGCCCGTCCTCGAACATGCCCATGGCCCGAAAGCCGCAGAACATGCCCATGAATGAGGCGGCAGCGTCGAGCATGGCCGCGTCCACGACCTGGCCGCGACCCGAGCGCTCCCGCTCCAGTAACGCGCACGCGATCCCGAAACAGAGCAGAAGTCCACCGCCGAAATCTCCGATGAGGTTCAGGGGCGGGACCGGCTTGCCGCCCGGCGGTCCGATGGCAAGCAGCGCACCGGACAGGGCGATGTAATTGAGATCGTGACCGGCCGCATGGGCCAGCGGCCCCGCCTGTCCCCAGCCCGTCATGCGCCCGTATATCAGCCGCGGATTTCTTTCCATGCAGGGCCCGGGACCGAACCCCAGACGCTCGGCTACGCCCGGTCTGAACCCCTCGATCAGGGCGTCGACACCGCTGACCAGGTCGAGGAGCGCGCCCAGGCCGTCCGGTTGCTTGAGATCCAGCGCGATCGAACGCCGCCCGCGGGCCAGCACGTCCGGAAAGGCGGGCGGGGGTGGCATTCGCTCGATGCGAATGACTTCCGCACCCATGTCCGACAGCATCATTCCGGCGTAAGGCGCCGCACCGAGACCGGCGAGCTCGAGGATTCTAATATCCTTGAGCGGTCCCACCTGACTCAAGCGCTCTTGCGCTGCGCGGGCGCCGCGGCTGCCCGCGGATCCAGACCCATGCCCCGGGCGATGATCTCGCGCATGATCTCCGAACTGCCTGCGTAAATACGGCTGACTCTCGCATTGGCGTACATGCGGGAGATGGGGTACTCGTCCATATAGCCGGCGCCGCCGTGTAGCTGCAGGCATTCGTCCGTTACCCAACCTTCCAGCTCGCTGCAGAAGACCTTGGCCTCCGCCGCCACCTCGGGCGTCAACTTGCCCTCGTTATGATCGAGCACCAGCCGGTCGACAAAGGTCTGGGCCACGTCGATGCGGGTCCGCATGTCGGCCAGTTTGAATCTGGAATTCTGGAACATGCCGATGGATCTGCCGAAGGCAGAACGCTCGCGAACATAATCCAGCGTCGATTGCAGCGCGGCCTCCGCCGCCGCCACGCATCCACTGGCGACAATCAGCCGCTCCTCGGCAAGAAACTGCATCAGATAGTAAAAGCCCTTGTGAGGATCACCCAGGACGTTCTCTTTGGGCACGACAACGTTGTCAAAGAATAATTCAGCGGTGTCCTGCGCCTTCAGTCCGAGCTTGTCCAGGTTGCGACCGCGGCGGAATCCATCCATTCCCCGCTCCACCAGGAACAGGCCCAGGCCGTGGGGATGGTCGGGAACGGTCCTCGCGGCGACCACGAACAAGTCGCCGTTGATGCCGTTGGAAATATAAATCTTGGAACCGTTGAGCAGAAAATGGTCACCCTTGTCTTCGGCGCGTGTCCGTATGCCGGCCACGTCGCTACCCGCCGCGGGTTCCGACATGGCGATCCCCAGAATGGTTTCTCCCCGGATACAGCCGGGAAGGAATCGCGCTTTCTGTTCCGGATTTCCGAGCCTGCCGATATAGGGACCGACCAGGCGGCTGTGCAACGACAGCCCGAATCCCGGGTCACCGTGATGGGCCATCTCTTCGATGACGATCTGCTCGTAACGGAAATCGTCGACACCGAGGCCGCCGTATTCCTCTTCTGCCCACATCAGGCACAGACCGTGCTCGCCCGCCTTGAGAAAAGCCTCCCGGTCGACGATCCCGGCCTTCAGCCAGCCTTCCACGTTCGGCTTGATCTCGGCTTCGAGAAACCGCCTAACCGAGTCCCGAAAGATCTCGTGTTCGGTCTCGAAAATCTTCCTTTCCATAGATTCTCCTCCAGCTCTTCCGATGCAGGGGCTCAGCGCCCCTGGAAGTTCGGCGTGCGTTTCTCGAAGAACGCACTTACGCCCTCCGCCGCGTCTTCGCTGGACCGGCAGTCATTTTGTAGTTTCGCCTCCAGCGCGATGGCATCGCCGAGAGAAAGGTGCATGGCCTGGCGCATCGCCCATTTGGTCCGGGCCAGCGCCAGGGGCGCCCGGGCGGCCAGGCTGGCCGCCCATGCCAGCGCCTCGGGAAGAAGCCGCTCTTCCGGAACCACCCGGTTCGCCAGGCCGTCGGACAGGCACCGGGCGGCGGGAATTTTCTCGCACTCGATACAGAGCTGGTACGCCCGGTGGTAGCCCAGCTGGCGGGCAAGAAACCAGGTCGCTCCGCCATCCGGAATCAGCCCGATGGTGGCGAACGGCGAGAGCAGATACGCGCTGTCGGCCATCACGACCAGATCGCAGACCAGGGCGAAGGAAAGACCGATGCCCGCCGCCGGGCCAGCCACGGCGGCGATGACCGGTTTGTCCATGCCCGCGATCAGTTCCAGGCTGGGGCGATAACGACGGTTGATCACGTCCTCCACCCTGCATTCTTCAGGCAGGCCCTCCCGGATGTCCGCGCCTGAACTGAACGCACCCCCCTCCCCGGTCAGCACCACCACCCGAATGGTCTCGTCGGCAGCCACGTTCATCAGGGCCTCGTGCAATTCGGCCGAGATCACGCTGCCCAGCGCGTTGCGGGTTCCGGGGCTGTTCAGCGACACGACCGCAACCGAGTCGTGTCGCTCCAGCCTGATCAGGTTGTGAACAGTCACTGGCAGCGGCGATCAGCGGGCAGACGACCGCTGGCGCAACCAGTCCGGCGGTGCGAACCGGGGTCCGTGCTGCTCGGCGAGTGCGTCGCACTGGTCGACGAAGTCGCGTACACCGACCGTGTCGATCAAGGAAAGCGTGCCGCCGGTCCAGGGCGGGAATCCCCATCCCAGGATGGACCCGACATCCGCATCGGCGGGCTCCGGAACCACGCCCTCCTCCATACAACGGGCAGCCTCCACACACTGGATGTAGAGCAGGCGTCTCTGGATATATTCCAGGTCGGGCTGTTCTGGCGCAGGCGGATACTCCTCGGCCAGACCGGGCCAGAGGTACTTTCGCGCTCCCTCCGGATATTCATAGAATCCGGCGCCGAATCGTTTGCCCCGGCGCTTCAGGTCTTCCTGAAAATGCCGGACCACTTCGTCGGCTTGGGTCGGCAGGAAGTCATCCCCCAGATCTTTCTTCGTCTGCATCAGGATCTTGTAAGAGAGGTCGATCGTGACCTCGTCATGGACCGCCAGGGGACCGACGGGCATGCCGGCCATCTTGGCGGCATTCTCGATCAGCGCGGGTTTGACACCCTCGGCGAGCAACTCCATCCCTTCCTTGACGTAAGTGGAAAACACGCGGCTGGTGTAAAAGCCGCGACTGTCGTTGACCAGGATCGGGGTCTTCCGGATCTGCTGCACATAGTCCAGCGCCCGGGCGATAGCCTCCTGACCCGTCTTTTCGCCGAGGATGATTTCCACCAGTGGCATCTTGTCCACCGGCGAGAAGAAGTGGATGCCGATGAACTGCTCCGGCCTGCGTGACGCCTGGGCGAGACCCGTGATCGGCAGCGTCGAAGTGTTGCTGGCGAAAATCGACGTCTCCGGAATCACCGCTTCGGTTTTCTCCGTCACGTCGGCCTTGATGGCGCGATCCTCGAACACGGCCTCGATCACGAGATCGCAACCTGCCAGATCTCCATAGTCGGTTGTCGGCTTTATGCGTTCGAGCACCGCAGCCGCCTGGTCCTCGGTCATGCGACCGCGGGAGACGCGTTTCTCGAGCAGGGCACGAGAATACCCCTTGCCCTTCTCGGCATCTTCCAGAGCGCGGTCGAGAAGAACGACTTCCTGACCTGCGTAGGCCGATACATAGGCAATGCCCGCACCCATCATCCCGGCGCCCAGCACACCCAGCTTCTTCACATGGCTCTTGGGCACGTCCGCCGGCCGTCTCGCGAGCTTGTCGGCCGCTCCCTTGTCGATGAACAGGGTGCGGATCATGTTCCGGGCCACCGGCCCTGCGAGTAACTTGGTGAAATATTGCAGCTCGACCTTCAGACCCTTGTCGATCGGAATCTGTGTGCCCTCGTAAACGCAGGACATGATCGAGATCGGCGCCGGATACCTGTGCTGGGTCTTCTCGGCAACCATGGCGTTGCCCGCCATGAAGGTCTGTACCACCGCGGGATGCATGCCGCCGGAGCCGCCGGGAACCTTGAAACCCTTCTTGTCCCAGGGCGCGACCGGGTCACCGACGTCGGCGAGCCAACGGCGCGCACGCTCCATCATGTCGTCCACGTCGGTGGCCAACTCGTTACAGATGCCCAGTTCGACAGCTTTTGGCGGCTTGAGATGCCGCCCCTCCAGCATTAACGGCAGGGACTCCCGGATGCCGATGAGCCTGGGCAGGCGCTGGGTACCGCCGGCACCGGGCAAAAGGCCCACTTTGACCTCCGGCAGGCCGATGGCGGCCTTGGGATTGTCCAGGACCACCCGGTGGTGACAGGCCAGGCACAGCTCGAGCCCACCACCAAGGGCCGTTCCGTTGATGGCCGCCACAAACGGCTTGCCGCAGGTCTCCAGCTTCCGGTAGAGCTGCGAATACCTGCCAGCGAACTCGTAGATCTGGTGCTCGTCCATCTCCCGCCCGAAGACACCCACGAGTTCCTTCAGGTCGGCGCCGGCGATGAATGAAGTCTTGGCGGATGTGATGATGGCCCCACGGACCGAGTCGTCAGCCACAATCCTGTCGACGGCTGCATCAAGGTCTCGCATGAACCTTGGCGTCAGCACGTTCATGGACCGGTCCGCGATGTCGATTGTGAGGGTGACGATCCCTCCCTCGTCCTTCTGGTATTTGATGGTTTCGCTCATGTGTTCTTCCCGATACTGTCTGGGTAGCCGCGGCTGATCGCGCTCAGACCTTCTCGATAATGGTGGCGGTGCCCATGCCGGCACCGATGCACAGTGTGACCAGGGCGTTCGACAGCCCGCGACGTTCCATTTCGTCGAGAACGGTGCCGAAAACCATGGCGCCAGTGGCGCCCAGAGGATGTCCCATGGCGATGGCCCCGCCGTTGACATTGATGCGGTCGTGATCGATGTCCAGTTGCTGCATGTAGCGGAGGACGACGGCAGCAAACGCCTCGTTCAACTCGAATAATTCGATGTCGGCCTTCTCCATACCGGCCCGCTCGAGGGCTCGGAGCGACGCCGGTGCCGGACCTGTGAGCATGATGGTCGGCTCGCTGCCAACGGACGCGAAGGCGCGGATTCGCGCCCGCGGCGTCAGCCCCAGCCGCTCACCGGCCGCCTTGCTGCCGACGAGGACGGCCGCGGCGCCATCCACGATTCCCGAAGAGTTGCCGCCGGTGTGCACGTGATTGATGGACTCCACGTCGGGATATTTCTGAATGGCCACCGAATCGAAACCGAACTGCTGCCCGGGCACTTCGAAAGCGGCTTTCAGCCCGGCCAGGTCATCGGCGGTGGTTCCGGGTCGCATGTGCTCGTCCCGGCTCAGCAGCACGTCGCCCATCAGGTCCGTGACGGGGATCACCGAGCGGGCAAAATAGCCCTTGTCCCACGCCTCGGCGGCTCTGCGCTGACTCTCGGCCGAGTACTCGTCCAGGTCGCGACGGGAAAATCCGTACCGGGTGGCAATCAGATCCGCACTGATGCCCTGCGGAACGAAGTAGGTATCGTAGGCGATCTGGGGATCGGTGGCCCACGCGCCGCCGTCGGATCCCATGGGCACGCGGGACATGCTCTCCACGCCGCCGGCGACCACCAGGTCGGCCTGGCCGCACATCACGGTGGCTGCGGCACTGTTGATCGCTTCCAGCCCCGAGGCGCAGAACCGATTGATCTGCTTGCCGGGAACGGACTCGTCGTAGCCGGCTTCCATGGCGCCGATCCGCGCGACGTTGGCACCCTGCTCGCCGACCGGCATCACGCATCCGAGTATCACGTCGTCCACCATGGACGTGTCCAGCTTGGATCGGTCCCGAAGGGCGTTCAGCACCTGCGCGACAAGCCTGATGGGCGTCACTTCGTGGAGGGCACCGTCTGGCTTGCCCCGTCCCCGAGGCGTCCTGACATGATCGAAGACATAGGCATCTGACATGGAAATAGTTCCTCCTTCAGGCCGTCGCCATACGCGCGGCGGGTAAGCGATTCGAGGGAGGCAGGACCCGGTCCGGGCCATGACCCCGTTTCCAGGCCGGATGACTGGCGGAATGGACCGGTGCGGAGACCCGCCTCCCCGGTCCACGGCCGCGACTGAGAGGCCCTCGGGGGCCGCGCGGCGTGTCGCCCGGCGGACAGCCCGATAATACACGCTGTGAGCGCATTTTGCTGCTCCGCGTCAAACGGCGCGGGGAGGCAGATGCTGCGTCTCAGTCGGTCGAGACGGACCGGGTTTTGAGCGGCCCCGCAAAGTCCTCGATTCGGGCCTTGATATAAGGGAAGAAGGGGTTATACCTGAGGCGCGCAAACTGGCTCAGCGGCACCCTCAGCACGTTCCGCTCGCCCTTGGGATTCAGATTGCCCAGGGTTTGTATCGTTGCATTACCGGCCCCATACCAGGGGTCTTCCACGGGAAAAGGGATCGCCACATGGGACATGGAATAAATCTGCGCCGGCCACCTGAGACCCAGGGGCTGATCCCCCTTCTCGCCGCCGCCGGGTACGCGCGTCCGGGCCACCACCTCCTCCGTGGTGGACTGGCCATTGGTGACGATGGTCAGCGCATAGCTGGGCGTCGCCTCCCCGATCAGCCGGTCGAGCATGGCCGGATAGTGGGGTGACAGAAAGTCTCCCAGCCGATCGAAGCGGTTCACGTCGAATAGCACGAGCTCGCTGTTCGGAGCGCTCAGACGGTCGAACAGCTGGGTCACGATGGCCTCCGTGAGGACGGTAGCATCCGCAAGGGACTGAAAGCACAGGATGGGCGGCATTCGGGCCAGCGCTCCCTGGGCCTGGAGGCGTTCGGTCTGCCGGCGTATCTCGCCTGCCAGCATCCAGGACTCGTGACCGGCAATCTTGGGAAAGGAGTTGTACTTGTACGGATCGAATTCCGGCAGGATCGACTCCCATCTGAATTTCTCGAAATACGGGATGGCGGCGAGCAGCGTGTGCCAGCTGGCAACCCGAGCGAACGCGGTAATACCAATCGCCGGCGAGAACAGGTACACCTGGTCCGGGATCTCCAGCAGCGGGTCTTCCAGGGCATCCAGCGTGTACTTTGTGACCAGCGCTCCGCCGTTGGAATAGCCGCCCACCAGCAGGGGCGCGTCCGGGCCGACCACCGCGCGAGCGCGGCGAATGGCCACTTTGACGGCCGCCATCCAGTCCTGTCGGGTGATTTCGATCAGCGCAGACGGCGCCAGGCCGTGACCGGGCATCCGCGGTGCGACCACGTGAATTCCCATGTCCCGGAATATCTCAGCGGCCGCGCGGACGCTGTACGGTGAGTCGGTAAGCCCGTGCACCAGAACGATGGCTGCCCAGGGATCTGCAGGGGCCAGCTCGAAACTTCGGTTCCAGTTCTGCTCGAAGCCGCCCGGATAAAAGCGGGAGCCCCGACTGAAACGAGAGGCCTGATCCCCCGTATCCACGACGACGTCCGTTTCCAGCTCCTCGAAGACCCGGTCCTCCACGCGCAGGAACTCCTTCCAGTCTGCGTTGCCGCCGGCAATAGCCCGGAAATCGTCCTCGAAACGAACTGTGTGCCACGGTTGCAGATCCGGTAGCCGGCGGGCATCGAAGGCGCGAATCAGCATGATGGTGAAGACAACGAGAATGGCGCCGAACAACACCCGGCTGACTAGGCGCATCAACGCAGAAACAAATCTCCTCATAATCGCCCTTTCCTCACGCGACGTATCTCGGTTCCGTGTCCCGAACCCATCGGTTCGGGTGTGATCCTCGCATACAATTGCTCTGGTCGCTAATCCCTCCCGACCCTATGATATGGCCCCGAAAGCGTTACGAGATCGTGCATGCTCGAGGCCGAAAACCCTGTAGGCATCCTGGATTCCGGAATCGGCGGTCTTTCCGTGGCCGCCGCAATACGTGAGCTGATGCCCATGGAACCCATCCTCTATGTGGGAGACTCGGCCCATGTGCCCTACGGTGGGAAGACAGAGGAATTTATCCGCGGGCGGAGCCGATACCTGGCTGAATTCCTCTTGAAAAGAGGGGCCAAGGCCATCGTCATCGCCTGCAACACGGCGACCGCCGCCGCCGCCACCGATCTGCGAGAACGCCTGTCCGTACCCGTCATCGGCATGGAACCCGCCGTCAAGCCCGCCGCCGCAGCCACTCGTTCAGGGATCGTCGGCGTGCTCGCCACCACCGGCACTCTGTCGAGTGCCCGATTTGCCGGGCTGCTTGATCGGTTTGGCGAAGGCATCCAGGTATTGACGGAACCGTGTCCTGAGCTGGTCCATCTGGTGGAACGGGGCGATTTAGACAGTCTCCAGGCGCGGCGAAAAGTCGCTGCGCACATTGCTCCCCTGGTGGCAGCCGGCGTGGATACGCTGATTCTCGGCTGTACCCACTTTCCTTTTTTGCGCGGCCTCATCGAAGCAGAAGCGGGACCGAGCGTGACCGTGATCGACACGGGCCCGGCCGTTGCCCGACAACTACAGAGAAAGCTGCGCGAAACGGATCGCATGGCGGTGCTGGGCGGTGAACTGGTGATTTACACCAGCGGCGATCCGGTCCGGTTCTCCGCTGTCGCGGGCAGACTCTGGCCAGGCGCACCCCGGGTCCTGGCGCTTGATTGAGAAACGCCCTCAGGCGCCCTCGGGCGGCCGGCGGCTCGCCAGGTAATCGCGTCCTCTCTCCATCAGCTGCACAAACGCCGCGGCGTCCCCCGTTTCAATGGCCCGGCGGATCTTGTCCACCGAGCGAGCCAGGGCCGACAGGGCCGATGCGCCGTGCTCGTTCAGCGACTGGATCTCGAAATACAGCCAGGGATTCTCGCTTGCCACCCGGCGGCAAACCTCCAGTTGTGCGTCGAACGTGGTACTGGAAAGCTGAGCCAGCAGCGGCACGTCCGCGCCGCTCTCGGCCAGCGCGGTGAAAAACGCGATATTCAGGGCGTGCGACAGGCCGAGCACGAAAGCGATCAGCCGGTCGTGCTGCTCCAGGGACATCTCTACCTGCTCCGCCATGGTGGAGTCGAAAAGTTCCCGGGCCTCTCGGGTGGCTTGGGGATTGCCGACGTCCGAGAAGATGACATGACGACCCGACAGCAGTCGGGTATCGGGCCCGAACATGGGGTGGACCGAGGTGACCCTGCAGCCGGCAGACGCCAGGGCGTCGAGTCCCTTGCGCAGCGGAGATTTCAGCGATCCGACGTCGAATATGAGCCCCGGGGGATGCAGTTCGGCAAGCGCCTCGAGGATCTCCCCCGAAGTGGCGAGCGGGGCAGCAACGACGATAATGTCCTGATCCAGGCGCCCCTCGCGCCACTCCCGGCGCGCATCGGGCTGGTCCGGATCCACCGCCGGGTCGGCGATCTCTACCTGGTAGCCCTGGCTGATCAGGAAATTGGCAAACCAGTGGCCCATACGCCCCGCGCCGCCAATCACCAGCGCCCGCCGCCCGCTGCCGCGTCCCTCGCTGACGACACGATCCTGCTCCTGAGTTGCGAGGGATGACCTGATCAGAAGCCGCATCAGTACCTCGGCCAGATCGTCGGGCACGCCCAGCCGCCGCGCCTTGGCGATGGCCCCCTCGATGACGTCTTTCTCCCGGGCAAAATCTCTCGTGGCCTGACCCTTTGCCTGCTTGTTCCGGCCGATGGCCTCGACCAGCTGCTGCCGCTCCGCCACAAGCTCGAGGACCCTGTCATCGATGGCCGTCAGCCGCCGGCGCAGCTCCTCTAGATTTCGCGCGTTGTCCGCTTTACTCATGATGTTTTTGCACCGTCACGCAGAGTCTCTTTAGCCCGGGATCGGGGACAGAGTATTCTTCTGCAACAGCGACCGACTTGGCAAACCTGATGTTCAAGGACCACTTTTCTGCGGCAGCGCGGAGCTATGCCCGTTTCCGCCCGGAATACCCGGACGGGCTTTTCCACTGGCTCGCCGAAACAGCATCCGCCCGGGAACGGGCGTGGGATGCGGCCACAGGCACTGGGCAGGCGGCTCTTGGCCTGGCGAACCATTTCACCGAAGTCATCGCAACAGACGCCAGTGCCGAGCAGATCCGCCACGCCAGGCCCCATGCGCGGATCCGTTACGAGGTGGCCCCCGCCGAATACGTGCCCATCGAGAACAATTCCATCGATCTGGTCCTGGTCGCCCAGGCACTGCACTGGTTCGAGTTCGACGCCTTCTTCGGAGAAGTGCGACGAGTGTGTCGGGCCGGGGGCATACTGGCGGCGGTCAGCTATGGGCTGTTTCGCTGTGAACCGTCGCTGGACGCCTTAATCGACAACTTCTACCAGCAGGTCCTCGATGGCTTTTGGCCCATGGAAAGACGTTATATCGACGAGGAATATCGCACGATTCCGTTCCCTTTCGAGGAGATTGAAGCACCCCGCTTCGAGATGAGGGCACGCTGGACGCTGGATCATCTCCTGGGCTACCTGGGCACCTGGTCCGCTGTCAGCCGGGCCCGGGAAGCCTCCGGCGTCGATCCGCTTCGGGCGCTCGAACCGGATCTCCGCCGCCTGTGGGGTGAGCCGCTGGAATTCCGATCCGTCGTCTGGCCGCTTAATATCAGGGCGGGGCGGTCCTAGCGGCGCGAAACACTGCCGAGTATCCCCCTGAGGAGGCGTTGACCCAGGGACCGGCCTAGGGTGCTTCCCAGGCTGCGAAGGACACTTTTGGTCACCGCTTCTCCGTAGCTCTGCCGGCTGGAACGAGGAGACCGGCCCTTCTCCGGCTTCTGTTTCTGCTCCTCGACGATTTTTTCGGCTCGCCGGGTCAGCAACTCGTGGGCCGATTCCCGATCGACCGGCATGTCGTATCGGCCGCCCACCGGACTGCGACTCATCACCTCGGCCCTCTCCCGTTCGTCCGCCGGGCCGATGCGCGAGCGAGGTGGACAAATGAGGCAGCGCTCGACGACCCCGGGGACACCCTTGTCTTCCAGCACGGACACCAGGGCCTCGCCCACCCCGAGTTCGGTGATGACCTGCTGGGCGTCGAGAGCGGGGTTCTGCCTGAAAGTGGACGCCGCGGCGCGCACCGCCTTCTGATCCCGGGGCGTGAAAGCCCTCAAGGCGTGCTGTATTCGATTGCCCAGCTGGCCGAGCACGTCATCGGGTACGTCCAGCGGGTTCTGGGTGACGAAATAGACCCCCACGCCCTTCGACCGGATCAATCGCACGACCTGCTCTACCTTCTCGAGCAAGGCCCTGGGCGCGTCGTCGAAGAGAAGGTGCGCCTCGTCGAAGAAGAACACCAGTTCCGGCCGGTCAGGATCACCGACCTCCGGCAACTCTTCGAACAACTCGCTGAGCAGCCACAGGAGAAAGGTGGAGTACAGCCGGGGCCGGTGGATCAACTGGCGGGCGTCGAGCACGTTGACGACCCCTCGACCGCTCATGTCCCGTCTGCGCATATCGGCGAGGTCCAGTGCGGGTTCGCCGAAGAACGCCCGGGCTCCGTGGTCCTCCAACACCAGTAATCGGCGCTGGATGGCCGCTACCGACTGGGGGCTGACATTGCCATAGCGACGGGAATAGTCCGCGGAGTGGGTAGAGACGTGATGAAGCATGGACCGCAGATCGTCCATATCCAGAAGCAACAGGCCCTCGTCGTCCGCGACCCGGAAGGTCACGTGGAGAACGCCCTCCTGAGTGTCGTTGAGTTCAAGAAGCCGGGACAGCAGCAGCGGCCCCATCTCGGTCACCGTCGTCCGCAAGGCATGCCCGCCCTGGCCGAAGACGTCCCAGAAGATCACCGGCGCGCCCGCCGGCGCATAATCGTCTATGCCGATCTGCTCGATCCGTTCACGAATACGGTTGCCCGGTTCGATGGGCTGAGAGATGCCGGACAGGTCACCCTTGACGTCGGCCAGAAATACCGGAACGCCCATCGCGGAAAAGCCCTCGGCCAGTACCTGCAGGCTGACCGTTTTGCCCGTGCCCGTCGCGCCGGCAATGAGGCCATGACGATTGGCATAGCGCCCCTGCAGCCTGACTTGTCGCTCGCCACCCCCGATCAGAATCGAATCACGACTCTCCATTGGCCTCTCCTGAGCCGCCTCTCCGGCGGCTTCCCGATTGTGCAACGACTCCGACGCGGACGGTAGGGTAACGCACCGTTTTGGCGCCTGCGAAGGCGGACGGGCCCCGCCGCGGTGCGCGAATGACGGAAGCGACCCGCTCGAAGTGGCGTGTGTGCGCGGGTTCTGCAGTATCCGTCCGGCTGGTACGAATCCTGCAGTGATTGAATGGCGGGCGTCGAAGTTCGGCTTCAGGGCGATCCGGCTGGAAGGGCGCCCAGGTCGTGGATAGAGACGCGCAAGGGCGCGATGGCACCGGTCTGTATGTTTTTAACAACACGAAACGTGATTGACACATTCGGGGTATTTGCGTGTTAAAATTTCGGTTGGTTACGGATTTTGTATTTTTGACCCTAGAACAAGGGAGGGGCAGCTGTATGAAAATTGCAACAGCAGTGCTGGCAACGATTGGACTGCTGGCCAGCTCGGTGGCCGGAGCCGCGGTCGAAGCCACCATTACGGGCACCACGGATTACGACTTCCGCGGTGTATCCCAGACCGCCGACGATCCGGCCCTGCAGGGCGACGTCAACGTCTCCGGCGAGAGCGGCTGGTACGTGGGCCTCTGGGCCAGCAACGTCGATTTCGACGACTGCTGTGACGAGGACTACGAGCTCGACTGGTATGCGGGCTTCACGGCCGGCGAGACCGTCGAATGGGATGCCGGCATCGTCTACTACAGCTATCCCGGCGCTGACGACAGCCTGAACTACTCCGAGGTCTACCTCGGCGCGACTTACTATGGCGCGGACGAGAACTGGGATATCGGCGTCAAGCAGTGGTACAGCTGGGAGTGGTTCGGTTATGACGAGTACGGTTACTACTCGGAGATTAACGCCAGCTACACCCTGCCCTGGTGGGGTATCGGCGTGACCGGCCATTACGGCTACACCTGGGGCGACGGTCCGGATGACCTGACCGACGACTCGGGCCTGGATGAATACGCTGACTGGTCCGTCGGCCTGACCAAGTCGATCTGGCACCTGGACCTGGATCTGCGTTACGTGGATACCGACCTGGACGGGGATCTCGAGATCAACAGCGGCGCCGGTACCAATGACGACCGTTTCATCTTCTCGGTTTCGACCACCTTCCCCTGGGAGTGATCGATCCAAGAACGGCTGCCTGACCGGTCAGCCCGCCTGAACGGAAAAGGCCTGCTCCGCAAGGAGCAGGCCTTTTTTCTCTGGGAGATCTTGAAGAACTGATCACCGGCTGCGCCCAGCCGGGTCTCGAGTTTCTCCGGCGAACCCTACTTCATAGTCGGCATGGTGTACTCGGCCTCAGCCGGAGACTGGTCCGGCCACCGCGCTGTCACCGTTTTGAGCCGCGTATAGAAACGCACGCCATCGGGACCGTGAACATGCAGGGGCCCGAACAGGGAGCGTTTCCAGCCTCCAAAGCTATGGAAGGCCATGGGCACGGGGATCGGCACGTTCACGCCAACCATGCCGGCCTCAACGCCGTGAACGAAACGCCGTGCCGAGCGGCCGTCCGCCGTAAAGATGGCGGTGCCGTTTCCGAATTCGTGGGCATTGACGAGGCGGAGGGCTTCATCCAGGTCTTCAACCCGGAGCACGACCAGTACCGGCCCGAAAATCTCTTCCTTGTAGACGCGCATACCCTCGGTGACACGGTCGAACAGGCATCCGCCGATGTAGAAGCCCTCGGGGCGGCCCTTGACCTGCACATCCCGACCATCGACCACGAGGGTCGCGCCCTCCTCCACACCCAGGTCCACGTATGCTCTCACCCGGGCAAGATGCTCCCCGGTCACGAGAGGGCCCATCTCGGAACCCGCGCTTCCGGCGGGGCCGACCTTCAGGTCCCTGACCATGGGCGCAAGCGTTTCGATAAGACGGTCTCCCGCATCTCCCACCGCCACGGCTGCAGAGATCGCCATGCAGCGCTCCCCTGCCGAACCGTAGGCCGCTCCCATCAGCGCCTTCGCCGCCTGATCCATGTCGGCGTCCGGCATGACCACCATGTGGTTCTTGGCTCCGCCGAGGGCCTGAACTCTTTTGCCGTGGGCACTGGCTGTCGTGTAGATGTACTCCGCCACAGGCGTTGAACCGACGAAACTCACCGCCCCGACCCTCGGATCGGTCAGCAATGCATCAACGGCGTCCTTGGCCCCGTTGACGACGTTGAATACGCCATCGGGCAAGCCCGCTTCAGTCAACAGGCGCGCGAGATACAGGGCCGCCGACGGGTCCTTCTCCGATGGCTTGAGCACGAACGTATTGCCGCACGCCAGGGCCACGGGAAACATCCACATGGGCACCATGGCGGGAAAGTTGAAAGGTGTGATACCGGCGCAAACGCCGACCGGCTGGCGCAGGGACCAGCTGTCCACGCCGGTACCGACGTTTTCGGAAAACTCACCCTTCATCAGATGGGGAATTCCGCAGGCGAACTCCACGACCTCGAGCCCGCGGGTCACCTCACCCTTGGCGTCGTCGTGCAGTTTGCCGTGTTCGGAGGAAATGACCCGGGCCAGCTCATCGGCGTTTTCCTCAACGAGTTCGCGGAAACGGAACAACACCCGGGCACGCCGCAAGGCGGGCATTCCCGACCACCCGGGCAGCGCCTCGGCGGCGGCCGCAATGGCCTTCCGGGTCAGATCGTCGTCCGCCATCGGCACCCGCGCAGAGATTCTGCCCGTGGCCGGATCGTAGACGTCGCCGAAGTCGCCATCCTCGTCGACGACAAACCGCCCGCCGATGAAATGCTCCAGGGTGGCGATGGGAACCGCCTCGTCTACCGCGCTGCTCATCTCATCCTCCGAACGCTGTTTCGAAGGGGACGTACTCGTACCCCAGGTCGCGGGCAACCGCTTCGTATGTCACCTGTCCGGCATGGACATTCAGGCCCTCGCGCAGATGCTTGTCCTGACGCAGGGCGGCTTCCGTACCCAGATTTGCGAGTCTGATCGCATAAGGAAGCGTTGCATTGGTCAAGGCAAACGTCGATGTGCGTGCCACGGCGCCGGGCATGTTGGCGACGCAGTAATGGACCACCTCGTCCACCACGTAGGTCGGATCCTGATGCGTGGTCGCCTTGCTGGTCTCGAAGCAGCCGCCCTGATCGATCGCCACGTCCACGATGACCGCGCCACGCTTCATCAGCGAGAGTTGATCGCGGTGGACCAGTTTGGGCGCCGCCGCGCCAGGGATGAGCACAGCGCCCACGACCAGGTCGGCCCGCGAGATCTGATCCTCGATGCTGTCAGCCGTGGAAAACAGGGTTTTCATCCGCGGACCGTACAGGTCGTCCAGCTCCACGAGCTTGTCCGGCGAGCGCTCCATGACAACCACGTCGGCACCCAGACCCATGGCCATACGTGCAGCATTGACGCCGACCACGCCGCCGCCGATGACCACGACGCGGCCGGGCGAGACTCCGGGAACGCCGCCCAGCAGCGTGCCGTTACCGCCCTTGTGCCGTTCCAGCGCATGGGCGCCGGCCTGGATCGACATGCGCCCGGCCACCTCGCTCATGGGTCGCAACAAGGGCAGACCACCCCGGGTGTCAGTGACGGTCTCGTAGGCGATGGCGGTCGTGCCGGATTCCACCAGCAGCCGGGTCTGTTCCGGGTCCGGCGCCAGGTGCAGGTACGTAAACAGCGTCTGGCCCTCGCGCAGCATCCGGCACTCGTTGGGCTGCGGCTCCTTGACCTTCACGATCATCTCGGCCCGCTCGAAGATTTCCTCGGCGGTCTCGATGACCTCGGCCCCCGCAGCTTCGTAATGTTCGTCGTCCAGGCCGATCCCGTGCCCCGCATGGGTCTGGACCATGACCTGGTGGCCGTGGCCCGCAAGCTCGCGGACGCCGGCGGGCGTCAGGCCCACTCGGTACTCGTTGTTTTTGATCTCTTTAGGTACGCCTATCAACATTTGTCTTCACCAAATTTTCTGTGTCGGAGATTCCCGCGAGCACGCAGGGTTGCGGGCACTTTCAGTCGAGAGATTTCAGTACATCACCGATGGTTCCGAAGAGTTCATCAATGTGCTGCTTTTCAATAATCAGTGGCGGAGACAGCGCGATGATGTCGCCGGTGAAGCGCACCAGTACGCCCTTGTCGAAGCACTTCACGTGAGCGTCGAATGCCCGCGCACCCGGCGCGCCCGCCCGCGATGCCAGCTCGATGCCGGCCACCAGTCCCAGGTTGCGCAGGTCGATGACGTTCGGCAGTCCGTGGAGACTGTGCACGGCGTCTTCCCAGTAGGCCGCCATCTCGCCCGCGCGGGCGAACAGTTCCTCCTGGTCGTAAATGTCCATGGTCGCCAGACCCGCAGCGCAGGCCACCGGATGCCCGGAATACGTGTAGCCGTGGAACAGTTCGATGAGGTGCTCGGGACCGGTCATGAAGGCTTCGTAGATCTCGTTGCGGACGAATACCGCGCCCATCGGGATCGATCCGTTCGTCAGGCCCTTGGCCGTGGTGATGATGTCAGGCATCACGTCAAAATAGTCGGCCGCGAACGGCGCGCCCAGGCGCCCGAAGCCGGTGATGACCTCGTCGAAAATCAGCAGGATGCCGTGGCGATCGCAGATCTCTCTCAGTTTCTGCAGGTACCCGACCGGGGGAAGGATGACGCCGGCGGAACCGGCTACCGGTTCGACGATCACGGCGGCGATGGTGGAAGGGTCGTGGAGTTCGACGATTCTCTGCAGGTCGTCCGCCAGTTCCGCGCCCCACTCAGGCAGCCCCCTCGAGAACGCGTTGTGCTCCAGGTCCAGGGTGTGGCGCAGGTGATCGACCCCGGGAAGCATGGCGCCGAAGAATTTACGGTTATTGACCATGCCGCCCACTGAGATTCCACCGAACCCGACCCCGTGGTACCCCTTCTCGCGGCCGATCAGCCGCTGCCGGGCACCCTCTCCACGGACCCGGTGATAGGCAATGGCGATTTTCAGCGCCGTATCCACGGATTCGGATCCGGAGTTGGTGAAGAACACCTTGTTCAGGCCTTCCGGGGCCATTCTCGACAGCCTGCCGGCGAACTCGAAAGCGATGGGATGCCCCATATTGAACAAAGGTGCGTACTCCATCTCGCGAATCTGCCTCGCCACCGCATCGCTGATCTGCTTGCGACCGTGACCGGCGTTCACGCACCACAGGCCGGCTGTGCCGTCCAGTACCTTGCGGCCCTCGGGCGTGTAGTAATGCATGCCCTCCGCCCTCGACAGCAAACGCGGAGCCGATTTGAACTGACGGTTGGCGGTGAACGGCATCCAGAATGGCAACATATCCGGACGTACGGCGGTGCTAGGAACGTGCTCGCTGGGGGTGCTCATGGGGCTCCTCGCTGGCCGGGCTCTGACACCGGCTCCAAATCAAATATCAGAAGAAATTCGACACGAACTCGGGATTTTGGGGTCTTCTGGCAATTTTGTGCGCAGAGTGTTAAATATCTTATACAGTTTGCCCGGGACGGACAATGACCATCGACGTCGGCGCACGCCTCAAGACCATCCGAAAAATGCACGGCCTTTCTCAACGCGAGCTGGCCAAACGCGCCGGCGTGACCAACGGCACCATTTCGCTCATCGAGCAGAACCGGGTCAGCCCATCCGTCAGTTCCCTTCGCAAGGTGCTGTCGGGCATCCCCATTTCTCTGGGCGAGTTCTTCACTACAGACTTTAGCGCGACGCCGAAGGTTTTCTTCTCCAACGACGAGCTGACGGAGCTGGGCGATGGCAAGGTGCGACTGCGCCTGGTTGCCGGCGAACGTCGTGAACGGGCACTTTCCCTGATGCACGAAACCTATGCGCCCGGGGCCGACACGGGCGGTGACATGCTCAGCCACGAGGGCGAGGAAGGCGGTGTCGTCGTCAAAGGCAGAGTCGAGGTGACGGTGGGCGGCAGCAAACGGGTATTGGAGCCGGGCGACGCCTACTACTTCGACAGCGCGCTCCCCCACCGGTTTCGAAATCCCGGTGACGAGGAGTGTGTCATCATCAGCGCCAACACCCCCCCAAGTTTCTGATCGACCGGCCCGGCGCCGTCGCCCGACGACACGCCGCTGCCGTTGCGGACCACGATACGGAGTTTTGAGATGTCCCACCCCCAATCCCTGGACGACTGGCAGCGCCTGGTAGACGGACTGAATATCCGGACAGAGGCCTTCATCGACGGGCGCTATGTGGCCGCGGCCAGCGGCGAGACCTTCGAATGCGTCAATCCGGCCAACGGTCAGCTGATTGACTGGATCGCGGCGACCGATTCGGAGGACGTGGACCGCGCAGTGAGCGCCAGCCGGCATGCCTTCGACAAGGGGTACTGGTCTCGCATGGCGCCGGCGGAACGCAAGGAAGTGATGCTGAGGTTTGCCGAACTGATTCGACGGAATCAGGACGAATTGGCGGCGCTGGAAACCATCGACATGGGCAAGCCCATCGCCGACAGCACGACCATCGACATCCCGGGTTCGGCCCAGTGCATCGCCTGGTACGGGGAGGCCATCGACAAGATCTACGACGAAATTGCGCCCACGCCCCACGACCAGATCGGCCTGATCACTCGGGAGCCGGTGGGCGTGGTGGGTTGTGTGGTTCCCTGGAACTTTCCTTTGCTGATGGCCGCCTGGAAAATCGGGCCTGCCCTCGCCGCCGGCAACAGCATCATCCTCAAACCCTCCGAGAAGTCCCCCCTGACCGCCATCAGGGTGGCAGGACTGGCAGCCGAGGCCGGCATCCCGGACGGCGTATTCAACGTGCTGCCGGGCTTCGGTCAGACCGCCGGGAAGGCGCTGGCCCTGCACCATGACGTGGACTGCCTGGCCTTTACGGGCTCCACCGCGACGGGCAAGCAGATTCTGCAGTACGCAGGCCAGTCGAACATGAAGAGAGTGTGGCTGGAATGTGGCGGCAAGAGTCCGAACATCGTCTTCGCCGACTGCCCGGACCTGGACGCCGCCGTCGAGGCCGCGGGCTTCGGCATATTTTTCAACCAGGGCGAAATGTGTTCCGCCTCCTCGCGCCTGCTGGTAGAAAACAGTATCAGGGAGGCCTTCCTGGAGAAGCTTCTGGCCTTCGCCGACACCATGCAGCCGGGCAATCCCCTGGATCCGGGCACCCGCATGGGCGCCATCGTCGACCAGATCCAGTTCGATACGGTGATGAATTACATCAAAAAGGGTCAGGAAGAAGGCGCCACCCTCCTTGCAGGCGGCAGACAGACCCTCGAGGAGACCCGGGGCTGGTTCGTGGCGCCGACCGTCTTCGACGACGTGGACAACAGCATGACCATTGCCCAGCAGGAGATTTTCGGCCCTGTGCTCTCGACAATCGCTTTCGATTCCGCCGACCAGGCTCTGAACCTGGGTAACGACGTGCGCTACGGGCTGGCGGCCGCCGTCTGGACGAGGGACATCAGCAAGGCCCATCGGATCGCCAAGGGGCTGAGGGCCGGAACCGTGTGGATCAACTGTTATGACGCAGGCGACCTGACGGTCCCCTTCGGCGGCTTCAAGGAGTCCGGCAACGGCCGCGACAAGTCTCTCCACGCGCTGGACAAATACGTGGAACTCAAAACCACATGGATCGACCTCGGGCGCTAGGACACGAAAATCGATCGGCTTACAGGAACACTGCCCGTCTTGACTTCGACTGAATCCCCGGTGGCCCGGTGAGGAAACTCTGCTTGGAGGGTCTGACGCTCGAGCCCCAAACCGCGGCCCATGCATCAGAGATGTTTGCCATCCTCAGCGACCCGGCAATTTATGAGTTCGAGGGGCAGCCACCACCGTCGATCGAGTGGCTGCGGGACCGTTACCTCAAACTGGAGTCGCGTTGTTCGCCGGACGGCCGTGAACAATGGTTGAATTGGGTCATTCGTCGACCCGACTCACGGCTGGCCGGTTATGTGCAGGCCAGCATTCACCGTGATGGACACTCCGATATCGCGTACATCCTGTCCAGCGATTACTGGGGAAAGAGCTATGCCCGGCGCGCCGTGGAAGCGATGATTTCGGAACTCGCCGATCGATACGGCGTACACACCGTCCGGGCGGTATTCAAGGCGCGCAACATCCGTTCTCGTGGCCTCCTGGAGAGACTGTCTTTCCAGCCGGCAACGTCCAGCCATCTCGGAAAACACGGGATCGAAGCCGACGAATTGATGATGTGCAGAAAGACTTCCTGTGCGAAACCGGCAATCGACAGAGACGAGGCTCAGAGTAAATCCCGTAATCGAAAATAGGCCATTGCCAGAACGAGCGCAGGCGTGCGCAGCGCCGGACCACCCGGGAACGGCATATGCGGAATCCGGGAGAAGAGATCAAAACGCTCTGCGGTGCCCGCCACCGCCTCCCCGATAAGGCTGCCGGCCAGGCCGGTAAGCGCGATACCGTGTCCCGAAAACCCCTGGGCAAAGAAAATGTTTTTCCCTACCCGGCCGAAATGGGGCGCCCGGTTGACGGTGATTGCCACATAACCACCCCAGTAATAGTCGATCTTTGCCTCCGCCAACTGGGGGTACACCTTGATCATTCGGGCCCGGATAGAACGCGACAATGTGGGCGGAGGGATTTTCGAATAGCTCACCCGCCCCCCGAAGAGCATCCGCGTATCCTCCGAGAGACGGAAGTAGTCCAGGACAAAGTTGATGTCCGCAACGGCCATGTCGTTGCGAATCAGGCTGCTCGCCAGGTCATTCCCCAACGTTTCGGTGGCGACGATATAGGTGCCGACCGGCATGATTTTCGACCGCAACGGTTTGACCAGGTTGCCCAGGTAGGCATTGCAGCAGACCGCCAGGTAGCGGCAGCGGACCTGTCCGCCGGGGGTTCGCACTGTTGTAATCCGGTCCCCCTCTTCGACGGCAAGCACGGGACTGCCCTCATAGACCCTGGCGCCGGCTCGCTGGGCGGCCTGGTTCAGGCCGAGGGTGTAGTTGAGCGGATGCAGATGACCACTGTTCGAATCGAACAGTCCGGCGATGTAGCGCTCCGTAGCCATCAGTTCCCGGAGCTCGTCTCGCTCGATCAATCGCAGGCTTTCATAGCCATAATCGTCCTGGAGCAATCGCTGCCACTCGATCAGCTCGTTACGCTGTCGGGCCTTGATCGCCGCATGCATCTGACCGGCCCTATAGCCGCACTCGATTCCGTGCTCGCCGATTCGATCGCGCATGAGCGCCAGCGACTCCAGGGAGAGGTCCCACAGTTGCCGGGCCTGGTCGCGGCCCACGATCCGCTCGAGCTTGGTCTGATCGCAGCCGAAGCCGAAGATCGCTTGACCGCCACTCCTGCCGGATGCCCCCCAGCCGATACGGTTGGCCTCCAGCAGTACCGTGGAAAATCCCCGACCCGCCAGTTCCAGAGCGGCGGAGGATCCGGTGATGCCGCCGCCAATGACGCATACGTCGCAGTCGACGGCCTCCGTGAGTTCGGGACATTTCGGAAAGGCGTTGGCGCTGGCCGCATAATAGGACGCGACGTGACCGGACTCGGTGGAATCGATGGAGTCACTCATACCGTGCGCAGGTACCATTGGTACTCCAGCGACGTCACGTGCGACGCAAACGACGCTCTTTCGAAGCGCTTGCAGGCCGCGTAGACGTTCATGAAATTCTCGCCCAGATACTCGGTCATGACCTCGCTTTCCTCGAAGGCCTCGACGGCGTGCAGCCAGCCCGACGGCAGTTCTCGCTCTACCTGTTCGCCGGCGTTACCGACGACCGGCGCCCCCGGATCCAGCTTCTTCGTAATTCCGCGATGAACGCCAATGAGCACGGCCGCCATCACCAGGTAAGGATTGGCATCGGCGCCGGCGACGCGGTGCTCGACCCGGGTGGCCTGAAGGTCGCCGGCGGGCACGCGGATGGCGACGGTCCGATTGTTCACGCCCCAGGTGGGCGCAAGCGGCACGAAACTGTCCGGTTGGAACCGACGATAAGAGTTGGCGTTCGGCGCCAGTAGGGCCATGCTCTCTGACATGGTCTCCATGAGGCCGCCCGCGACCCAGCGCAAGGCCTCGCTGCCGGATTCGTCGGTACCGGCCAAGATATTGTTCCCCTGCTCGTCGAGCAGGCTGACATGCACGTGCATGCCGCTGCCGGACTGCTCCGGATAAGGCTTGGCCATGAACGTGGCTTCCATGCCAAGACTGTTGGCCGCCCGCTTGACGATCCGCTTGAGCATGATGGCGTGATCGCACGCCCGGATGGCGTCCGGCAGGTGGCTCAGGTTGACCTCGTACTGACCCGGCGCATACTCCGAGACCGCGGTATCTGCAGGCACACCCTGGATATCCGCGATGCGTCTGACCTCGTCCATGAACTCCGTGTAATCGTCCAGTTCGGCCATGCCGTAGACCTGGGTCGAGGATTCCCTTTGCCCGGTGATGGGTGATCGGGGGGGTTGGGGTCGCCCCCGCTCGTCACGCTCGGTATCCAGCAGATAGAACTCCAGCTCCACCGCCACCACCGGCGTCAGGCCCAGCTCCGCGAAACGGTCGACGACGTTGCCGAGCACCACCCGCGGATCGGCATAGAAACGCGTGCCGTCATCGTCCAGCATGGTCATCAAAAGCTGCGCGCCGGCACCGGTCCGCCACCCGGTCAGCGTCAGCGTGCCCGGAACGGGAAAGCAGAGGTTGTCCGCATCGCCTTTCTCGAATCCCAGCCCGGTCTCCTCCACCGTCTGTCCGCAGGTATCCAGACCGAAGATCGAGCCGGGAAGACAGATGCCCTTGGAGTAGACCTTTTCCAGGTGGTCATCGTTGATCCGTTTGCCCCGCACAATCCCGTTGCCGTCCGCGATCAGCAGGTCGATACTGCTGACCTCGGGATTGTCCTCGAGAAATTTCCGTGCCTCGCCGGGATCCGGTTTTTCGTCAACCATACTCCACCCGTGTGATGTCCAAAATTTTTTGATTTATATCCGAAGGCGCGACGGCCGAAGCGACGGGGCGTCCGGCGCGGCGGGAACATCCGGTCATATGCTTGAATTACCCGAATACATTAATATATTGTAGCGAGAGCATAAATACGAGCGGCTGAAACCGCGAACCTGACCACCGGTCACGGCGGCGGTTTCGCAAAGAAGCCGCTTAAAATAATAGACATGTCCTCACATAAGCCCGTGATCGGGGTACCGGCCTGCCGGCGTATGCTGGATCCCCATTTCTTTCATGTCGCCGGCGAAAAATACCTCACCGCAATCGCTGAGGCTTCGGGCTGTATTCCGCTGATCATCCCAGCTCTGGGCGCGGCACTGGAGCTCGAGGTCCTGCTGGACCGGCTGGACGGCCTGCTGCTCACCGGCAGCCCCTCCATGATCGACCCGCGACATTACGCCGGGGAGCCCAGCGAGCCGGGAACCTTGCACGATCCCCACCGGGATGACACAACACTGCCGGTGATCCGCACGGCCGTGGCGGCCGGCGTGCCTGTCCTGGCCATCTGCCGGGGATACCAGGAGATGAACGTGGCTTTCGGCGGGAGCCTGCACCAGAAAGTCCACCTGGCCGGGCCCTTTGCCGATCACCGGGAAGACAGCGACCAGCCTCTGGATCAGCAGTACGGACCCGCCCACGAGGTCAGGCTGGCCCAAGATGCCATACTCAGAGATATCACCGGGAAAGAGACCCTGGTGGTGAATTCGCTCCACGTTCAGGGCGTCGATCGTCTGGGAAGGGGCCTGGCCGTGGAAGCCGTGGCGCCGGACGGACTGATCGAGGCTTTCAGGGCGATCGACGCGCCGGCTTTTGCCCTGGGAGTTCAATGGCACCCTGAATGGAAAGTCATGGAAAACGAAGACTCCATCGCATTATTCCGCCGGTTCGGCGACGCGGCCCGGTGTTACGCAAAGGAAAAGCGTCATGGTTGAAGAGATCCAGCAGTGGCTTACCGAACGCGGGATCACGGAGGTGGAAGGCCTCGTTCCGGATATGGCCGGCACGCCCCGCGGCAAAATCGTCCCGGCGGCCAAGTTCTGCAAAGAAGACGGCATGAGACTGCCGGAGTCCCTTTTCAAGCAGACCGTCACGGGAGATTACGCCGAGGTCGGCGACGACATCGAGCACGACATGGTATGCCGACCGGACGGCGCGACGATGCGCGTGGTCCCCTGGGCCGGTGACCCGACCGCTCAGTGCATCCACGACTGTTTCCATCACGACGGCTCTCCTGTGAAGACCGCCCCGCGGTACGTCCTGAAGCGAGTGCTGGACCTGTACGAGGCACAAGGCTGGAAACCGGTGGTTGCGCCGGAAGTGGAGTTCTTTCTGGTCAAGCGGAACCTGGATCCGGACTACGCACTGGAACCCCCGGTGGGGCGTTCGGGCCGTCCGGAGACCGCCCGGCAGACGTTCAGCATCGACGCAGTCAACGAGTTCGATCCACTGTTCGAGGAAATGTATGACTTCTGCGAGGCCCAGGAGCTGGAACTGGATACCCTGATCCACGAAAGCGGGGCCGCCCAGATGGAGGTCAATTTTCTCCATGGCGATCCTTTGGAACTGGCGGACCAGGTGTTCCTGTTCAAACGAACGATGCGTGAAACTGCCCACCGGCACGAGATCTACTGCACCTTCATGGCCAAGCCGATGGAAGGCGAGCCCGGAAGCGCCCTTCACATTCACCAGAGCATCGAGGACGAGGCCACGGGGCGCAACCTGTTCTCCGCCCGAAACGGCCGGGACAGCCGCCTGTTCAAGCATCACATCGGCGGTCTGCAGCGATACCTGCCGGAGGCGATCGCCCTGGTGGCGCCCTATGTCAACTCTTACCGGCGATTCACCCGTTACTATGCTTCTCCGATCAACGTGCACTGGGGCTATGACAATCGGACGGTCGGTCTGCGGGTGCCCGTATCAGAGCCCCAGGCGCGCCGGATCGAGAACCGGATCGCAGGGGCGGACGTGAATCCCTATCTCGCCATCGCCACCTCGCTCGCGTGCGGCTACCTCGGAATGACCCAGCGAATCAACCCAACGCGCCCGCTGGCGGAGGACGCCTACAACAAACCCTTCGTGCTGCCCCGCGACCTTTTCACCGCACTGGCCCGCCTGCAGCAGTGCGAGCCGCTCATCGAAATACTCGGCGAACGCTTCGTGGAGCTTTTCTGCGGCGTCAAGGAGAGCGAATACGAGACGTTTTTCCAGGTCATCAGCCCGTGGGAACGAGAGTTCCTGCTGCTGAACGTCTGAGCCGCACGGTCGTCAATGGACGCGAAATCCGCACAAGAGTAGGAGACGCATGAACGGACAGAGTCACCTCGGCACGGCCGAACTCCAGGCCCTGGACAGGGCGCATTACCTCCACCCGTTCACCGACTACAAGCAACTCGGTAACAAGGGCGCCCGGATTATCAGCCGCGCGGAGGGGATCTATCTCTGGGATTCGGACGGCAATCGAATTCTCGACGGCATGGCCGGTCTGTGGTGCGTGAATATCGGCTACGGCCGCAAGGAACTGGCAGACGCGGCCTATGCCCAGATGCAGGAGCTGCCCTACTACAACAGTTTCTTCCAGACCTCCCACGTGCCGGCCATACGTCTCGCCGAGATGCTCTCGGAAATCACCCCAGACGGGCTGAACCACGTTTTCTATTCCGGATCCGGCTCCGAGGCCAACGACACGGTGGTGCGCATGGTACGTCACTACTGGGGTTGCCGCGGCCAACCGGACAAAAAGATCATCATCAGCCGGGAGAACGCCTACCACGGCAGCACTATGGCCGGCGCCAGTCTCGGTGGCATGAAGCCGATGCATGCTCAGGGCGGGCTGCCGATCCCGGATATCGTTCACATCGAGCAGCCGTATTGGTTCGAGAACGGCAGGAACATGTCGCCGGAGGACTACGGCATCAAGGCCGCCCGCGCCCTCGAGACGAAAATCGACGAACTCGGGGAGAACCGGGTTGCCGCCTTTATCGCGGAACCGATCCAGGGCGCAGGCGGCGTCATCATCCCGCCGGAGAGCTACTGGCCCGAGATCCGGCGAATTCTGGCCGATCGGGACATTCTGCTGGTCGTGGACGAGGTGATTTGCGGATTTGGCAGGACCGGGCACTGGTTCGGCTCGGACCTCTACGGCATCCAGCCGGACCTGATGCCTATGGCGAAGGGCATGTCCTCCGGCTATCTTCCCATTGGGGGCGTCATGGTTTCGGACCGTGTCGTCGAAACACTCTGGGAAGGCGGAGAGTTCTTCCACGGGTACACTTACTCGGGCCACCCGACCTGCTGTGCGGTGGCGATCAGGAACATCGAGATCCTCAAGGACGAGCGGATCGTGGAACACGTCCGTGACGTCGCGGCGCCGCATCTGGCCCGCCGGTGGGCGGAACTGGGGGAACACCCTATCGTTGGCGAGGCCCGCAGCAAGGGACTGGTGGCGGCCCTGGAACTGGTGAAGGACAAGAGCAGCGGCGAGAGATTTCCGGAAGTCGGCAAGACGGGAACGCTCTGCCGGGATATCTGCTTCGAGAACAAGATCATCATGAGAGCGGTGAGGGACAGTATGATCATTTCGCCACCGCTGGTCATCACCACCGACCAGGTGGACGAATTGGTCGACCTGGCCTGGCGATGCCTGGATCAGACGGCGGACGCGCTGGGCATCGGAACCTGAACGGATCTATGGGGTCCGCGCAGAATCGCGGACGGAACTGGGATGAGGGCCCGGAAAAAAGTGGCTCGCCCGAGAAACAATTGCATAACGGAGAGAGGAATCAACGATGAAACTGATTCGTAACACAGGGGTGGCGCTGAGTCTGCTCGCCGCCCTGCTGATCGCCGGGACCGGCGTGGCAGAGGAGGAGAAAGTCCTCAATGTCTATAACTGGTCGGACTACATCGCCGAAGACACCATCGCAAATTTCGAGGAGGCGACAGGTATCGAGGTGAACTACGACGTCTTCGACTCTAACGAGGTCCTGGAGGCCAAGCTGCTGGCTGGCAACTCCGGTTACGACATCGTCGTGCCCAGCGCCTCTTTCCTCGAACGGCAAATCAAGGCAGGCGTCTTTCAGGAACTGGACAAGAGCAAGCTGAGCAATTACGGCAACCTGGACGCCGATATCATGAACCGGGTCGGTCTGCATGACCCGGACAATCGCTTCGCGGTGCCGTATATGTGGGGCACCACCGGCTTCGGTTACAACGAGGCCAAAGTGGCCGAAGTGATGGCCGATGCCCCGGTGGACAGCTGGCGAATGCTGTTCGATCCCGAGGTGGTTTCCAAATTGTCCGAATGCGGTGTGACACTGCTTGACGCGCCCTCGGAAGTTTTCGGGGCGGTGCTCGCCTATATGGGCAGGAACCCGAACAGTCAGGACCCGGAAGACCTGAAGGCGGCCGAAGAAGTCCTGGACAAGATCCGGCCGCATATCCGCTACATTCATTCCTCGCAGCAGATCAACGACCTGGCCAATGGTGAGATCTGCGTGGCCATGGGCTGGAGCGGCGACATGATGATCGCCGCAGACCGGGCAGCGGAGGCTGAAAACGGGGTGGAAATCTCTTACACGATTCCGAGTGAAGGCACGATTATCTGGTTCGACATGCTGGCCATCCCGAAAGACGCGCCGCATCCGAACAATGCTCACACCTTCATCAACTTCGTGCTGCAGCCAGAGGTCGTCGCGGAAGTGACGAACTACGTTTTCTACGCCAATCCCAACGCAGCCTCGGTAGAATTTGTGGATTCGGAAATCGTCGAGGATCCGAGCATCTATCCACCTGACGAAGTGAAGGCCAAGCTGTTCCCCGACCTGGTGAAATCTCCCAAGTATGACCGCCTGGTGACGCGCGCCTGGACGCGTTTCAAGACGGGCCAGTAAGCCTAAGCCCGCGCGGCGCGCCTTTGGCGGGCGCGCCGCGCCATCCGGGGAGCGGGGATGCCCAACTTTACCTCCTTCAGTACTTTCGAACCCTGGAAGAACGCCAGCGAGAAGCCTTACGTTCGCCTTGACAGGGTAACCAAGAAATTCGGCGACTTCGTCGCCGTCAACGACGTCTCCCTGGACATCTATCGGCAGGAGCTGTTCTGCCTGCTGGGCGCATCGGGCTGCGGCAAGTCGACGCTCCTCAGAATGCTGGCGGGCTTCGAGGAACCGACCAGTGGCAGGATCCTGATCGACGACGTGGACATGGCGGAGATCCCGCCCTACGAACGGCCGGTCAACATGATGTTCCAGTCATATGCGCTTTTTCCCCATATGTCGGTGGCGCAGAACGTAGCTTTCGGGCTCAAACAGGAAAAACTCTCCGGCGACGTGATCAGGAGCCGGGTGGACGAGATGCTCGAACTGGTCAAGATGACGCGTTTCTCGAAACGCAAACCGCACCAGCTGTCGGGCGGCCAGCGCCAGCGGGTCGCCCTGGCCCGCAGCCTGATCAAGCGGCCCAAACTTCTGCTGCTGGACGAGCCTCTGGCCGCCCTGGACAAAAAACTCAGGGAACACACTCAATTCGAACTCATGAACATCCAGGAGCAGCTGGGTGTGACCTTCATCGTCGTGACCCATGACCAGCAGGAGGCCATGACCCTGGCCACCCGCATCGGCGTCATGGACGAAGGCTATATCGTGCAGGTGGGCACGCCGACCGAGATCTACGAGTTCCCCGGCACACGCTTCGTCGCTGATTTCATAGGGTCGGTCAACATCTTCGAGGGCATGATCACCAAGGACGAGCCGGACCACGTGGTGATCCACATGCGTGACCAGGACGCGGACATGTACGTGGATCATGGCGTCAATGCGCCCCCGGACGCCCGTGTGTGGGCTGCCGTGAGACCCGAGAAGATACATATCACACGTGGCAAGCCGGAGCAGTCCAGCAACGTGCTGGAGGGGGTCGTGAAGGAAGTGGCCTACATGGGTGACTTCTCGATTTACCTCGTGCAGCTGGAGGGCGGTCGCACGGTTCGAGTGACACAGCCCAATCTGCGACGGGGCGATCCGGAACGGATCACCTGGGACGAGCGGGTGTTCCTGCACTGGTTGCCGTCCAGCATCGTGGTCCTGCCGGAATGACGACCCGCGGCATCCCCGCGTTCACCCGGAAGGTCACGGACCAGGCGGAGGCCCTGCTCAAACGGATCGGCGGCGGGTCCTTTCACCGGTGGCTCCGGCGCCAGGCCAGGAGAATCAGATCCATGGGCCGGGGCGCCGTCATCGCCTTGCCCTATGCCTGGCTGCTGGCCTTTTTCCTGATTCCCTTCGTCATTGTTCTGAAAATCGCGCTGGCCGAGGCGGATATCGCCCAGCCGCCTTACACGCCGCTGTGGGAGTGGATCGAGGGCCAGTATCTGAACGTCAAGATAAACCTTGGCAATTTTGCCTTCCTGATCCAGGACAGCCTTTACTGGAAGGCATACCTGAACTCGGTCAAGGTCGCCCTCGTCTCCACCCTGTTGTGCCTGCTCCTGGGCTATCCCATCGCTTATGGGATTGCCCGGGCCAGCCCTGCCCGTCGCACGATCCTGCTGATGCTGGTGATCCTGCCGTTCTGGACCTCGTTCCTGATCCGGGTTTACGCCTGGATCGGAATATTGAAGAACAACGGCCTGATCAATAATTTCCTGATGTGGCTTGGCGTGATCGACTCCCCGATCGTCATGCTCCAGACGGATTTCGCGGTCTATCTCGGCATCGTTTATTCCTACCTGCCGTTCATGATCCTGCCGCTTTACGCCAACCTGGAGAAACTGGACGAAACCCTCCTGGAGGCTGCCTACGATCTGGGCTGCCGACCCGCCAGCGCCTTTCTTCGCGTAACCCTGCCGCTTTCCGTACCCGGCATCATCGCGGGCGCCATGCTGGTGTTCATACCGGCCGTGGGCGAGTTCGTCATCCCGGCCCTGCTGGGCGCGCCGGACACGCTCATGATCGGCCGGATTCTCTGGGACGAGTTCTTCGGCAACCGTGACTGGCCCGTGGCCTCCGCGGTGGCCATCGCGCTGCTGCTTCTGCTGGTCATCCCCATCGTCATTCTCCAGCACACCCAGGCGCGCAACGCGGAGGCTCGATCGTGAAGCGGCGCTCATACTTCCTGCTGACAACGATGGGCTTTGGCTTTGCCTTCCTTTACGTCCCGATCGTTTCCCTCATCGTGTACTCGTTCAACAAGTCGAAGCTGGTCACCGTATGGGCCGGTTTCTCCACCCAATGGTACGGGGCGTTGCTGGAAAACGATCAGATCCTTCAGGCTGCCTGGATCAGTCTGCGCATCGCCACACTGAACGCTACGGTGGCCATGGCCCTCGGCACTATCGCCGGGTTCGTGCTGGCCCGATTCAGGCGCTTTCGCGGGAGGACCCTGTTTACCGGGATGGTGACAGCACCATTGGTCATGCCGGAAGTCATCACCGGCCTTTCGCTGTTACTGCTGTTCGTGGCCATGGAGGCGGCGATCGGCTGGCCCGCCGGACGGGGCTTCACCACCATCACCATCGCCCACATCACGTTCTCGATGGCCTACGTCGCCGTCATCGTGCAGTCGCGTCTGTCCGACATGGACGAATCGATCGAGGAGGCGGCCCTCGACCTGGGCGCACGTCCCCTCAAGATCTTTTTCATGATCACGCTGCCCATTATCGCTCCTGCCCTGGTCGCGGGCTGGCTGCTCGCCTTCACCTTGTCTCTGGACGATCTGGTGATCGCGAGCTTCGTCTCAGGCCCCGGTTCCAGCACGCTGCCCATGGTGATCTTCTCCAAGGTGCGACTCGGCGTGAGTCCCGAGATCAACGCGCTCGCCACGATCCTGGTGGCTCTCGTGGCCGTCGGCACCGTGGTCGCGGGCGTTTTGATGACCCGCAAGCAAAAGATCCGTGAGCGGGACATGCAGATGGCCGCGACGGACAAATAGCACGGGCTTAGCGCCGGGCAGCCAGGTACGCCGCCACCGCCTCGAGACCGTCTTCGTAGTTCACCAGGGTTCGATGACCGAGCTGGGCCCGGGCCCGGGCCGACGGCACATCGTGATCCGCGGAGACCAGGTGGACAGCTTCCCGGGTGAGGGGCGGGCGGGACCCGAGCCTCAGAGCCTTGCCTGCGAATTCCATCGCCAGGGCCAGGGGCCATGCCAACCCGCCAGGCACAGACCGGGGTGCCGGTGCCTTGACCAGACTGGCGAGATCTCCGAGATACCGGGCCCATGTCACCGGCAACTCGTCACAGGCATTGAAGATGTCCCCGGGCGCAGCCGCGTCTCCGGCGGCGCGCACAAGGATGTCCACGACGTTGTCCACGTATGCCAACCCGGCATTCTGTCGACCCCCGCCGATCAGCACGGGTCGGCCGGCCTTCAGTAGCCGCGTGGTTTCGTCCACCCAGGGCCGGCTGCCGGGCCCGTAGACATTCGCCGGCCTGACGATGCGGACATCGCAATGTCCTGACGCCACAGATGAGACGGCCAGCCTCTCCTGTGCCTGCTTCGCGCGACTGTAGGGCCCGTAAGGCCGGCCCAGTTCGGTATTTTCATCGCAACGAACCCTGCCCAGTCGATCTCCATAGACGACAATACTCGAAGCAAGCACGACCCGTCCGCCCGCGGGTCCGGCGGCGCCCAGAACATACCGGGTACCATCAACCGTTATGCGGCGAAAGAGTTTCTCCGGGCCCCAGTCGCCCACCACCGCGGCCAGATGAAAAATGGTGGGGCATCCGGAAACCGCCTCGGCTACGGATGCCTGACTGCTGATGTCGCCCCGCAAGACCCGGACGTCGGCGTCCCAGTCGGAAGGGAGCGTCTCTGTGGGGAGAACCAGCGCACGGACCTCGGCGCCTTCGTCACGCAGGCGCCGAACCAGCCGTCGGCCGATAAACCCGGTGGCGCCGGTCACCAGAGCCGGGCCGGCAGGAATGCAGGATGTGCGGGTCATGAACACGCAGCGTAGGCGGAAAGTACGCCCCGCTCAACGCTTGCCGCGAGATCAGGCCGGCGGGACCTCCTGAGTCGTCAGCATGAGCTTCCTCATCAGGCGGGCGAGCGTCTGCTGCTCGCGCTGGGTCAGCGTGCTCATGCCGGATCGGGCAGCCCGGAACCGGGCCTCCAGCGCGCCGTCCACCGCCCTGCGACCAGCGGGGGTCAGAGAGACGAGAACACGGCGGCGGTCATTCGGCGCGGCGCGGCGGCTCACCAGCCCCTTTTCCTCGAGGCGGTCGATCCGGTGAGTCATGGCGGCACGACTCAGCTGGGCGAGGCGGGCCAGGCGGGACACGCTGAGGCTACGTCGCTCGCCCTGTCGGCGAAGCGACGCAAGCACTTCGTACTCCCACAATTCCAGCTGGACGTGGGCCAGGGAACGCTCGGCATCCTGTCTGAAGCGGCGACCCAGCATCTGCACGCGAACCGCCACCGAAAGCGGTGATGCGTCCAGTTCCGGCCGTTCGCGGGCCCACTGCTCGAGCATTTCGTCCACCATGTCTCTTTTCATGACCGGAAGTGTATCGAGCAGGTAATTTGATATCAAATATATTGACATCGAATTAAAATATCTTATCTTTTTCACATGGACGACCCGGAACAGCCGGACTTCACCCGCTGAGCCGCGGTGCGGCTGGCCGGAGACCCCGGCCGGGTCGCCCACCAACATCGACCGGATCCGACCGCCGGTCTTTTCTGGAGAAAGAGAAATGGGTCTAAACCCTCGCTTCCTGCCCGAGGATCCCGACGAGCTGGATGCGCTGGAATTCGAGGAGGCCTCCCACCACGGAGTCCGCAAATTCCGCGACGACGAGGTTCGCGGCAGCCGTCAGCGCCGCAAACCGATCCGACACAAGGAACGGCACCGGGAGCCGGACTTCGAAGACGACTAGACGGCTGCGTCCGCGAGCCGATCCAGTTCAGCGCGAAATCTGTCGAGATCGGGCTCGAGGGCGCGGGCCGAGACGGGTTTCGCCAGAAGTTCGGCAAGACTCTCGGGAACCGGGATAGGCCGGCCGACCAGGGGCTCCACGACGGTGTCGAATTTGGCCGGATGGGCGGTGGCAACCACCACCCACGGACGCTCCTGTTGGGATGCCTCCATTGTCTGCCAGGCGTAGACCGCGGTGGCCGTGTGCGGGCACCACACCTGTCCCCAGCGGGTCGTACCGTCCCGAATCGTGGCGCGGATCTGCTCGTCGGATACGGCGACAGATCTCACCGCCTTTCGCAGCGCCGGCAGTGTCGGAAACAGCCAGCGAAGTCTTTCCATGTTGCTCGGATTACCCACGTCCATGGCAGACGCCAGGGTTGCCTGCGACGACCGCGGCTGCCATTCCCCGCTTTCGAGGAAATCGGAAATGGCCCGGTTCGCGTTCGTGGCAAGGAGAATGTCACCGATGGGCAGGCCCATCGCCCGACCGAGAGCACAGGCAAAAGCATTCCCCAGGTTGCCGGTGGGAATCACGAAGCTCGGAGCGCGTCGGCCCTCGCGCCATCGTGCAAGGCAGACGGCGGTGTAGTAGGTGATCTGGGGCAGCAGGCGCCCGAGATTGATGCTGTTGGCCGAATTCAGCCCCAGCCGGGCCGACAGATCCGGATCGGCGAAGGCTGACTTCACCAGCCTCTGGCAGTCGTCGAAGGTCCCGGAGACCGCGAACGTCGACACGTTGCCCCCCCAGCAGGACAGCTGATGGGCCTGCCGCGGAGAAACGAGTCCCTCCGGGTACAGCACCACCACCCGGAATCCGGGTCTGCCGTGAAAGGCGGCCGCCACCGCGCCCCCGGTGTCGCCTGAGGTCGCCACCAAAATCGTGGTGGTTCGCCCCGAGCGCCGCTGCAATCGGGCGAGACAGCCGGCCAGGAATCGGGCACCGACGTCCTTGAATGCGCAGGTTGGCCCGTGGAACAGCTCCAGGACAGCCGGCGCCGGGCTTCCGCGCAACTGGACCAGGGGCATCGGGAAGTCGAGCGCTTCTTGGCAGACTGCGGGCAGGTCGTCTTCGAGCACGTCGCCCGCAAAAAAAGGTGCCAGCAGGCACGCAGCAAAATCGGCGGGCGTCACGCAGCCGTCGAACACCGACGGCTCCAGAACCGGAATGGTCTCCGGGACATACAGGCCCCCGTCATCGGCCAGTCCGCGCCAGATGGCCTCGCTGACCGGAACGCCCGTCCCGTCCTGTTGCCGCGTGCTGTGGAAACGCATGGGACCGGGACTCAGATGTTCGCGCCGAGGAAGGTGCACAACCGCAGCAGGTCCGCGAACACGCCGGCGGCGGTCACAGCCGGTCCCGCCCCGGGGCCACGAACAATCAGAGGATTCTCGCTGTAACGGTGGGTCACGAACTGGACCACATTGTCGGTCAGGTTGATCCTCGCGAACGGATGATCTGAAGGCAGGCTCTCCAGACGGACCGTGGCGTTCCCGTCGGCGTCCAGTCGTCCCACGTATCTGAGCACCTCGCCGGTGGCTTCCGCCTGCCGGTACATGGCTTTCATCGTGTCATCATGGGCCGGCAACCCGTCGAGAAAGCTCTCCACGTCACCCGCCTGCAGCAACTCCGGCACCAGGGACTGGACCTGCACGTCCTTCAGTTCGAGATCCAGACCCGCCTCGCGACCGAGGATGACGACCTTGCGGGCGACGTCCATGCCCGACAGGTCATCGCGCGGATCCGGCTCTGTATATCCTTTCGCACGCGCCTCCCGGACGATGTCCGAGAACGCCTGCGAGCCGTCGAAGACATTGAACAGATAGGCGAGGGTTCCGGACAGGACCCCCTCCACAGAGACAATGCGGTCGCCTGTCTCCCGGAGATCCCGCAGGGTGTGAAGGATCGGGAGACCGGCACCGACCGTGGTTTCGTAAAGGTAGCGGGACCCGCCGGCGCGACGGGCACGATCGATCGCGCGATGGTACTCCAGGGATGCGGTACTGGCCTTTTTGTTCGGTGTGACCACATGGATTCCGGCCGCCAGCCAGTCTGCGTAACGATCGGCGATTTCCTGGCTCGCTGTGCAGTCGATGATGACCGTATGGGGCAGGTGCTCGGCATGCAGATGACTGACGAATGCATCCAGATCCAGCGGTGCTCCATCCCACTGCAGGGCCTCGCGCCAGTCGTTGAGTGCCAGACGGGTATCGTCGGTCAGTGCCCGGGCCGAGGTGGCGATGCCCCGCACGCGGATATCCACGTTTGCCTCGCGCCTGAGCCTGTCCACCTCGGTCGAGAGCTGATCGAGGAGCGCAGAACCGACGGTCCCGGCACCGAGCACGCCCACCGAAATGGTCTGAGGCGAGAGATAGAAACCCGAGTGAACCGCCCTCAGGGCACGAGCCGACTCCTCGCTGTCGATGACCGCCGATATATTCCGCTCGGAGGCGCCCTGGGCGATGGCCCGGACATTGACCCCGGCCCGTCCGAGGGATCCGAACATGGTGGCTGCCACGCCCGGCACGCCTCTCATGCCATCGCCGACGATCGCCAGGATGCTGCAGCCGGGCTGAACTTCGACGCCCTGAATCTGCCCCTGCTCGAGCTCGAGCGCGAAGGCCTGCCGGACGATGCTCTTGGCCCGCTGGCCGTGGGCCTCCGGCACAGCAAAACAGATCGAGTGCTCCGAGCTGCCCTGGGAGATCATGACGACGGAAATGCCGGCCTCACGCAGAGCCCCGAACAGCCGGTCTGCAGTGCCCGGCACACCGATCATCCCGGCGCCTTCCAGATTGACCAGGGACATGCCGTCAATCGTGGTGATGCCCTTCACCCGGTTGCCCTCCCCGCCCTGGGGCGAGATGCATGTCCCCGCCGACCCCGGGCGGAAACTATTCCTTATGAACAGGGGGATGCCGCGTTCCACCAGGGGTGCCATGGTCCCGGGGTGAATGACCTTGGCGCCGAAATAGGCGAGTTCCATGGCTTCGTTGTACGACAGCTCCGGAATGACCGCAGCCTCGCGAACCACCCTCGGATCTCCGCTCATGACGCCGTCCACGTCGGTCCAGATGGAGACGGTCTCGGCTTCCAGCAGAGCGGCGAAGATTGAGGCGGAAAAGTCACTCCCGTTCCTGCCCAGCGTGGTCGGCACCCCTGCGGGCGTGCGCGCCACGTAGCCGGTGATCACAAGAAGCTCGTCACCGTCGGGAGGTAAGCGCTCGGCCAGGCGTGCCGCGGAAGTCTCCCAGTCAATCACCGGGCCCAGCTCCGCCGGCTGTACGGTCAGAACCTCGCCGGCATGCAGCCAGCGCGAGGGGATGCCCCGTTCATCCAGCAGTGCCGCCAGCAACCTGGCCGACCACACTTCGCCGTAGCCGGATACCAGGCTGGCCGCCTCGGCCGGCGCGCTGCGGAGCAGCCGGATGGCCTCCAGCACCGAGGCGACGGTGGCCATGTCCTCGGACAATTCACGGTCATAGCTACGGGCGCCCTGCTCGGATAGCACGGCGGCCGCAAGCGTCTCGTGATGTGACCGTAAGGATTGCAGCTGTTTGGGCAGGGACGACGGCGTCTCGATGGCGGTGTCCAGCAGGCGCAGCAGTCGATCGGTAATGCCATAGGACGCGGAGACGACTACGGCCTGACGCGCCGCCCGGTTCTCGGCCAGGATCTCGGCCACCCGGCAGAATTCCCAGGGGCCGGCCAGACTGGCGCCACCGAACTTGTGTACGGTCCAACCGTGCTTCATGTGTTGGCTACTCCCACCGGGCCCGGCGGCCGCGGGGCCCCAAAACACAAAGCCTACGAGATTGGATGTTGCACGGCAACACAGACACGCGCAGGCGCCGAACAGTCAGCCGTGATGCGGCTCAAGGCTGCGTCAGGCCTTCACGGATGGCGTAACGGGCCAGTTTGACCCGGTCGTGGATGTCGAGCTTGTCCATCAGGTGATCGCAGTGCTTCTCCACCGTCTTTGGCGAGATATCCAGAAGTCGCGCGATTTCCTTCTTGGGCATGCCGGCCGCCAGGTAGCCCAGGATTTCCCGTTCCCGGGGGGTGAGAAGATTGAGCCGGCTGGCCCCCCGCGCCGCCAACCTGACGCCGCCGGGCTCCAGCACAATCCGTTCGCTCACCGACTTCGAGAACCGGGTCCCACCGCGGTACGCCCGGCGCACCGCGTCGACCACCACCTCCACCGACTCCTCCTTCGAAAGGTATCCCTGGGCCCGGACCTCCAGGGCCTGGTCTATGTACTGGTCATTTACATAGGCACTGAGGAAAATGAGTTTCACTTCCGGTAACGCGTGTCGAATGGTGGCCGCCGCGTCGAACACCGACATCCCGGGCATATCGATGTCCATCAAGATAACTTCCGGCTTATGTGTCTGCGCCAGTTCCAGGGCGGCCCCGGCATCCGGGGCAGTCGCGACGACTTCGACATCGAACTGGGCCGCCAGATGCTCCGCCAGCACATCCCGGACCAGCGCATGGTCGTCCACGAGCATGACCCTGATGGCGCCACTCACGCCACGGCTCCGGTTTCAACACGGGCGCGGGTCATGGCAGCTGCCAGGCGCCGCAGATCACCGATCCGAACCGGCTTGTGAAGCACCATGGCGTCTCCATCCAGGAGACGCTCCATGTCGGGCGACAACTCCTGGGTCACCAGGATGGCCGGCCCGTGATAGCCATAGTCCCGGATCTTCTTGAGGCAATTGATGCCGCATCCACCGGGCAAATCTGCATCCAGAACGATGAGATCGGGCCTTGCCTGACCCTCCTGGTAAAGCGAACGAAATGCCGGACAGGTCTCGACCGGTAACACCTGGAATCCGGTATCTTCCAGGGCCGTCACCATGATATCCCGCACGTACATATCGCCCTGGGCGACAAACACGGTTCCAGATCCCGTTCCCGCGACCTCCTGTTGCTGGATCCCGGGCTCAGACTCACCGGCTTCCGTCACCGGGAACGAAATCAAAATGGTTGTTCCCAGCCCGGGTGATGAATCGATTCGCATATCGCCACCGTGGTCGCTGACGATACCGTGCACCACAGACAGGCCCAGGCCGGTACCCTCACCCGATTTCTTGGTCGTAAAGAAGGGCTCCACGGCCTGGTCGACGACGGATTGTTCCATACCCGAACCCGTGTCGGAGACGCGCACCTCAACGCGCTGGTCATGTCCAGGTGCCTGCCTGGGCGGATCGATCGAGATCGTCACCTCCCCTCCGTTCGGCATCGCGTCGCGGGCGTTGACCACAAGATTCAGAAAGATCTGCTGCAGCTGACTTCTATCGCCGTATACCCAGACGTGTGACTGGTTGCGGAAGTCCATCTTCAGCCTGATGGTGCCGGGCAAAACCCGCTGCAGCCAGTTGGCGCCCTCTCTGAGGACTCGAACCAGGTCGACGGGTTTCTTTTCGGCAACGCTGTCACGGCTGAACATGAGCAGCTGCCGGGTGATGGCATCGGCGTGATCCGCGGCTTCCTCGACCCGGGCGAGTGAAATCCGGGCCGGATTGTCCGGTGTCAGTCGCTCTCGCGCCAGGGTCGCGTAACCGCGAATCGCTGTGAGGAGATTGCTGAAGTCATGGGCGATCCCGCTGGCAAGCCGGCCCACGGCCTCCATCTTCTGGGCCTGCATCAGTTCTCGCTCCAGCCGGATTCGGGTTTCCTGCTCATCGCGAAAAGCGTTACTCCACTTCCGGACGCGCTGCGCCAGGTAAATCCACATGGAAAGGCAGAAGATCACGGCGGCCAGTGCCACACCCAGCGATTTGAATTCTTCACGCTGGTGCGCCGCGATCTGGGAATTGAGATACGCCAGAAACGAACTGATGAATTGCTGCGAGGACCGGGTGTATTGATCTGTCCAGATCCGGTAACCGCCGCCGGAAAGTAGCGCCAGGGCTCTGTCGGCGTCCCCGCTCCCCGCCATCTGGTAGGCGTCCGTTTCGACCCGGCTCAGACCGTGGATCGCTTGACGGATATCTCTCAGTGCCTCCACGTCGTAGCCGGGCTGCGGGTTGTCGATCGCAGTCGACACAGAGGCCAGGAGATCCCGCTCGATCCGGTGGTGACGCTCCATCCATGATACATCTTGGGTCGTGACAAGCATCATGGCGGTGAGCGACAGGTCCTGCCGGCGTCGGTCAATCAGGTCACGCAAAGCCTCACCTTCCAGGTATGCCCGAGTCAGGCTACTGCCCACCTGGACCGTCTCTTCCACGTAATAAGCCGATAACGCGAAGAGCACAAGCGTCATGACGCTCGCGGCCAGCACCCAGCGGCCCGGGCGCGCTCCTCGCCCATCAACCTTCAGACCCGGATTCAGTTTGTGTGCAGCCATACCGTCGGCAGCTCATCTTTGTGGTCTTTTCTCCTGAGAATAGCACCCCCGGGCAAGTCCCGAAGGGCGCGCGACGGCGGCTCACAGAAAAATTCCTGTAGCCGCTTGGGGCCCCGGGGCTCCCGACAGTATCGATGCAGAGCTCTGCCTGATCCCTTGGGCACGTTCGGAACGGCTGTCCGAGCGCCTTGGATGATTTGATGCAGGACCCGGTTCTGAACAATCATCTTCCGTTGAACAGCATCCCGGAAAGCCTCATCCTCCGGGGTAGCGGCGCCCGATTGGACCGAGCGGAGACCGTCAATTGACATCGCAAGTCGAACCACTGTCCCCGGCTGCCATCCGGCAACACTACCGGGTGGAAGCACGCGCGATCGAACCGCTGGGCGCCGGGCTCATCAATCAGACCTTCCTGGTCCTGGCCGACGACGATGAGCGCTTCGTGCTCCAGCGACTGCACAGCATTTTTCCGGCCGACGTCAACCTCGACATGGAGGCGGTGACAGCAAGGCTGGAGGCGCGGGGCTTGATGACGCCCAGGCTCATCCGAACGGCATCCGGCGGACTCTGGGTGGAAACGGATGACGGCATCTGGCGAATGATGACCTACATACCCGGGGTGGCAATCGAGCGGGTCGAGTCCACTGCGAGGGCCCGTGAAGCAGGCCAGCTGTTGGGCCGGTTCCACGTGGCCCTTTCCGACCTTGACTACGAATTCCGCGGTGCCCGATCCGGTATTCACGACACGGCGCGGCACCTTCGAAATCTCCATACAGCCCTGGAAGCGCATCGCGATCATCCCGCCTTCGATCGGATCCTGCCCGTAGCGGAATCGATAATTGACGCGGCCGCAGGACTTGCTCCCCTGCCTAGACTGCCGGCCCGCGTGGTGCACGGCGATCCGAAGATCTCCAATTTCATTTTCGACCCGCAGTCCGGCGAGGGTCTCTGTCTGGTGGATCTCGACACGCTCAACCGGATGCCGCTCCCACTCGAGCTGGGAGACGCCCTGCGCTCCTGGTGCAATCCTGTCGGGGAGGACAGCAACAAGACGGACTTCTCGGTCCGGAGGTTCCGCGCGGCGCTGACCGGCTATGCCACGGAAGCGGGGGACTGGATCACGCCACCCGAGGCGGGTGCCCTGGTCGACGCCACCCTGACGATCATCCTGGAACTGGCGGCCCGCTTCTGTGCGGACGCCCTCAACGAGCGCTATTTCGCCTGGAACCCGCGACGCTTCTCCACCCGCAGCGAACACAATCGGGTTCGCGCCCAGGGTCAGCTTGCAGCCTGGCAGGCTTGCCGCGCCAAACACAGCGAACTGTCCGTGATCGCGGCGGAGGTCTTCGACTGACAGGTCGATGGCTCGCGAACGAGGACGGTGTCGGTTACGATGCGCACCGGCCAAGCTCACCTGACCGCCATGAGAATCGCCTGCCTCAAGCACGTAGAGTACGAAGGGCCCGCCTATTTCCCCGACTGGGCGACCCGACAGGGCCATGTCATCGAGGAATTCCTGGTGCCTGAAAATGGTCTCCCGGAAGCGGGCGACCATGCGCGGGTCATCATAATCGGGGGACCCATGAGCGTCTGGGAAACCGATCGGCATCCCTGGCTGATCGAGGAGAAGCGTTTGATCGCCGAATTGCTGTCCCGCCGGACGCCGGTGCTGGGGATCTGTCTGGGTGCCCAGCTGTTGGCCGAGCAGCTGGGCGCCACGGTGAAGCCGGGCGAACACAAGGAGATCGGCTGGTTTGACGTGGACGCTACCGAAGAGGCCCGCTCGACCTGGCTCGGAGATGCCCTGCCCGCTCGCTTCAAGAGCTTCATGTGGCACGGCGACTTTTTCGAACTTCCGACCAGCGCCGTTCCGGTGGCCACGAGCGCGGCCCACGAGGTGCAGGGGTATCTGTACGGCTTCAATCTCGGCCTGCAGTTCCACCTGGAGGCGACGCCGGCCTGGACCCGGCGACTCCTTCAGAGGGACGGCCATGAACTGGTTGCCGGCCCGTTTATTCAGACAGAGCAGGAAATCGCGTCCGCCCCGCCAAGTCATTACAGCACCAACAATCGCTTGCTGGACCGGGTGATGGACCGGTGGCTTGGGCTGGCGCCCGCCGGAAACGCGGACTAAGGCGATCCTCAATCAGCAGCCAGGGATTTCCACCTGAGTAACGCTTTGCCGCCTTCGAGCACGGGCACGACCGAAAGCGCTATCGCGGCCACGATCAACCACTCTCGGAATGACAGGGCGTGGGTGCCGAAGGCGGTTTGAAGCGGCGGTACGTAGAAGATCAGAGCCAGCAGAAAGAGCTCCCAGACGATCGCCAGGTTCAGCCAGCGGTTGGCGAAGGGCCTCACGAACACGGAATGGCGGTCCGACCGGAATTCGTAGGCCTTCAGGAACTGGATCAGCACCAGGGCGGCGAAGGTCAGACTGGTTGCCGTGTCGCCCCCCACGCCGGACTTTAGCCCCCAGTGAAAGAGCATCAAAGTCACGACCATGGACCAGACCCCGCCCAGGATCATCAACAGGATCACCGGGCCGGCAAATACGCCGGTCCGGGGATCTCGGGGCGGACGTTGCATCAGGTCCCCCTCAGGCGGGTCGACTGCCAGGGCAATCGCGGGAAAGCCGTCGGTGGCCAGGTTGACGTAGAGAATCTGTACCGCGGTCAACGGTAACGGCATACCCAGCAGGGTAGCGCCACCGATAAGCCCGATCTCGCCGATGTTAGACGAGAGCAGGTACATCAGGTACTTGCGAACATTGGCGAATATGCCTCGCCCCTCCTCGACGGCACCCACGATCGACACGAAGCGATCGTCGGTCAGCGTCATGGCGGCGGCTTCCCGACTGACGTCGGTGCCGGTCCGTCCCATGGCCACGCCCACGTCGGCGCGCTTGAGGGCGGGGGCGTCGTTGACGCCATCGCCGGTCATGGCGACGACATGACCCCGGGACTGCCAGGCCTCGATCACGCGGAGCTTGTGTTCCGGAGACACGCGCGCGTACACGCTGACATTCTCAAGCTCCGCCAGATAGGCCGTCTGTTCCAAGTGGTCCAGTTCCGCGCCCGTGAGCACCCGACCCGTTGGTTCGAGAATCCCGAGTTCCACCGCCACGGCCCGGGCCGTATCCGGATGGTCCCCGGTGATCATGATCGGTCGGATACCGGCGCCTCGGCAGACCTGGACGGCCCGCTTGGCGGTCTTCCGCGGCGGATCGAGCATGCCAACCAGGCCCAGTAAAACAAGGCCGGTGTCCGCGTCCTCCGCCGTCGTGACCTCCTTGCGTGCCACGGCGATCACCCTCAGGGCGTCGCGAGCCAGCTCACCGGTCGCTCGATTGATGTTGTCGCGACGATCCTGTGTCAACGGTTGCTCGCCGGACTGCGATAAACACCGGTCGCACGCAGCGAGAACGACTTCCGGTGCACCCTTGACGTAGGCAATCTGCCGGTCATCGATCCAGTGGGCCGTGGTCATGCGCTTGGTTTCGGATTCGAAGGGAATTTCCCACGCGCGGGGCGCTGCCCGGCGCAGCTGCCGGGCGTCGACGCCGGCCTTGGCCGCGACCACCACCAGCGCGCCCTCGGTTGGGTCCCCCTGAATGTGCCACTGTCCTTCTTCCCGCGTCAGCTGCGCGTCCGAGGCCAGCACGGCGCCTCGCAGCATCTCGACGACCACGGAATCGGGCTCAACCAAGCCCTCTTCGGACCTGAATTCGCCGACGGGTTCGTATCCCGTGCCGGTGACACTGATGACCTGGTCCGCAGTCAGAATCCGCCGAACAGTCATTTCGTCCCGGGTCAGGGTGCCTGTCTTGTCGGCGCAGATGACAGATGTGCTACCGAGGGTCTCCACCGCCGGAAGGTGCTTGATGAGCGCATTCCTTTGCGCCATGCGCTGAACGCCAAGGGCCAGTGAAATGACGACCACGGCAGGGAGGGCCTCCGGGACAACGGCGACAGCCAGGGCGACACCGAACACGAACATTTCCAGGAGAGGCACCCCACGGAAAAGACCTGCGGCGACCACCAGGAGGACGACCAGCAATGCGCCGCCGGCCAGAACCCTCGCGATGCGCACGAGATTCTGCTGCAGGGGCGTCGGTGCTGTCTCGATCTCCCCGAGGAGGCCGGTGATTTTGCCGAACTCGGTCTGGACGCCGGTGGCGGTCACCAGCGCCACACCGCGTCCGTAAGCGACCGCGGTGCCGGAGTACACCATATCCCTGCGCTCCGCCAACGGGGCATCCGCCGCCGGGATTGTGTCGATGTCTTTATCCACCGGCATGGACTCTCCGGTCAGCATCGACTCATCGGATCGCAGGTTGACGCTCTCCAGCAGGCGGCCGTCGGCCGGTATGCGATCTCCTGTCGCCAGCACGATCAGATCACCGGGGACCAGCTCCCGGGCCGGGATCGAGAATTCCCGCCCCTCTCGTCGGACCCGGGCAACGGGCGCGGCGATTCTGCGCAGCGCTGCAATCGCACGCTCGGCACGATACTCCTGGACAAACCCCAGGCCGATGGACATCAGCACGATCACCAGAATGGTGATTGCCTCGACGGTTTCTCCCAGAACCAGGGAGACAGTGGCGGCAAACAGCAGGATCAGAATCAGGATATTTTTGAACTGCGCAAGCAGAAGGCGCAACCAACGTTTATCGGCCGTCTTGGGCAGCTCGTTGGGACCAGAACTCGCCAGCCGCGATGCCGCTTCCTGCCCGCTCAAGCCACTCGGCGAACTGCCAAGCTCGCGAAGGGCTTCGTCAGGATTCCGGGCATGCCATTGAACCGGATGGTTCATGCGTTTTATGTTGGGGCCGACGGGCTACGCTTGCAACGTTGGCGTGGCCGCAGATCGCTTCGGTGACCTCCTGTTCTTTTCCGATAAAGGTGTTCGCAGACCACACATGCCGACCAACGTCACCCCGGAATACAAGAAGGCGGAAGAAGCCTATCGCGGCGCGCGAGATCCTGCGGAGCGGCTGGATTGTCTCAAGGAGATGCTCCGCACGATACCCAAGCACAAGGGTACGGAACACCTTCAGGCGGACATCAAGAGCCGCATCAAACAGCTGACGGAGGAACTGGCAGGGCCGAAGAAAGGGGGCAAACGCTCCGGACCCAGCTACGCGGTCAGACACGAAGGCGCCGCCCAGGTCGCCATGATTGGCCCGCCCAACTCAGGAAAATCCGCGATCCACGGGCATCTCACCCACTCGCGAACCGAGATCGGGGCCTGGCCCTTTACCACCCAACTGCCGGTACCGGGCATGCTGTCGTTCGAGGACATACAGATACAGCTCGTGGATCTTCCTCCACTGGCCCCGGAGTTCACGGTGCCCTGGTACACGACGCCCCTGCAGACCGCTGACGCAGCCATGCTGGTATTGGACATGGCGGAACCGGCCTGCGCCGAGCAACTCCAGTACATCATCGAGTGGCTCGAGGCCCGCCGAATCCACCTGGTGCCGGATTGGCCCGGCTCGGGTGGCGGGAGCAGCCCGGCGGAATCCGACGAGATGGACCTGGATCCGTTTCGGTTGGACCTGCCGACACTCCTGATCGCTAATAAATACGACCTGGATCCGGATCCGGGCGAAGTGGAAGCGCTGGAAGAACTGACTTCAGTACGGTTCCCGCACATTTCCACCTCGGCAGAGACCGGATTCGGCCTGGATGCCATCGGAGAATTCCTTTTCCGTGCGCTGAATATCGTCCGGGTGCATACCAAGGTGCCGGGCAAGCCGCCGGATTCCGATCGGCCCTTCACCCTCTTCCGGGGGGCCACGGTGCATGACGTTGCGCGCCTGGTTCACAAGGACATCGCGGAAAGCCTGCGATTCGCGCGTATCTGGGGGCAAGGCGTGTATGACGGCCAGCAGGTGGGCCCGGAGCATGTCGTGAACGACAAGGACATCGTGGAACTCCACATGGGCTGATCCGTGACCGGTCGGCCCTGCCCTGTTGCGGCGATCGGGGACCGAGTCACATACTGCCCCGAAAACGCATAACGACAATCGGGCGGTCGATGCTCTTCAATTCGCTGACTTTCATCGTTTTTTTTGCCGCGGTCTTGGGTCTGCATGCCCTGCCCCTGCCCTGGCGCCTGAAGAAATTCAACCTGCTGATTGCCAGCTACCTCTTTTACGCCGCCTGGAATCCGCCGTTCGTCCTGCTGCTCTGGCTGTCGACTCTGGTCGACTGGTTTGTCGCCCGGGCAATTTACACGGAGGAGCGGCTGACACGGCGACGCGGATTGATGCTGCTTTCCGTGGCCGTCAATCTCGGGGTCCTAGGTTATTTCAAGTACGGCGAATTCTTGCTCGAAAACTGGCAGCTCTTGATGGGCACCATGGGCATCGATTTCCATCCCCCGTCATGGAGCATCGTGTTGCCTGTCGGCATTTCCTTCTACACATTCCAGACCATGGCCTACAGCCTGGATGTATACCTGCGCCGCTCGGCCCCCGCCGAGTCGTTTACGGACTTCGCTCTTTTTGTCACGTTCTTTCCCCAGCTGGTTGCAGGACCCATCGTCCGGCCCACGCAGCTCATACCGCAGTTCGCAACCCCCCGCCGGGCGAACGTAAACCAGATTGCCTGGGGGCTCGGGCTGGTGACTCTGGGCCTGTTTCAGAAAGTCGTGGTTGCAGACGGCCTCCTCGCCCCGGCGGCCGACAAGGTATTCGGCGCCGGGCAGTCGCTGCCATTCGGTGACGCCTGGCTGGGCACGCTGGCATTCTCGGGCCAGATTTTCTGCGACTTCGCCGGTTATTCCACGACGGCCATCGGCATTGCGATGTGCCTCGGGTTTTCTCTTCCCAACAACTTCCGCTTTCCCTATGCGGCGATGGGCTTCTCCGATTTCTGGCGGCGCTGGCACATTTCTCTGTCGACGTGGCTGCGCGATTACCTCTACATCCCACTCGGCGGCAACCGCAAGGGGTCGTTACGCACCTACGCCAATCTTCTCACCACCATGCTGCTCGGCGGTTTGTGGCATGGCGCGAGCTGGACCTTTGTCGCCTGGGGCGGCCTGCATGGGATCTACCTGGCAACCGAACGCTGGTTGAAACGTCGGTTCGGCGGGCGTTCCGTTCGACCTGTCGCGACCCGGATCGGTCTGGTTTTGCTGACGTATTTGCTGGTGAATCTCACCTGGGTGATGTTCCGGGCGCAGGATTTTCCAACCGCCTGGCGCCTTTTGGGCGCCATGACCGGACTCGCCACCGGCGACCAGGCCGTGCTGCCCAGGATCAATGTCATCATTGTCGCCGTCGTCATTCCGGTGATGCTTCTGGTGCACTGGCTCATGCGCGAGCGCGAACTCGAGGCCGTCGTGACTTCGCTGCCCTGGTGGGCGACGGCCACGGCGTGGGCCGGAATGCTGTTCACCATCGTGGCAACCCAGGGGAGCGGCGATGCCTTTATCTACTTTCAGTTCTGACGCCAGGGCCATGCCTGCGCAGAAACCGACATTCTACGAACGCCACGTGCCTGACATCCGGTGGGGACGAACTCTGGTCCTGTGCCTTTTTCTGGCATTGGTCGGCTTTACAGCGTGGGAGACCGGGATGCGCTCCCTTGGTCTGTTCCCCGGCGACCTGGGCGATGGGCAGGGGCACTGGGCGGTGGAACGCCGCAAGATCGACACGTCGGATCAGGATGCCGTCGCGATTGTCGGCGCCTCGCGAATCCTGTTCGACACGGACCTTGATCTGTTCAAGTCAAAGACGGGGCTGAGACCGGTGCAGCTGGCGCTGCCCGGAACCAACGCCCGGCCCTTTCTCGAGGACCTGGCGAACGACGAGGACTTTTCCGGCCTGGTCATCGTCGGTATCACCGAGGTTTCGTATTTCCGAGAGGGCCTCGGTTTGTTCCACGGGGCGCTTGATTACTATCGAACTGAATCGCCTTCCCGACGCATCGGTCATCGTATCTATCGGGCCCTGTCGCGCCACCTGGCGTTCATCGATGATGGCTATGGGCTGACCACCCTTCTGGAACGCATCCGGCTCGAGGAACGGTCCGGCGTCAAAGGACCCTACGACGATGTCTGGAAGATATCCGTCGCCGGCGCTGATCGAAAGACCTGGCTGTGGGACCGGATCGAGACCGATACTTATCTTCGGGACCATGCCAGGTACGCCTGGGACGATTTTCGCGGCGACCCGGTCTCAACGGACATCGTGGATACGGTGATCGACAGCACGCGGCGGGACATCCTCAAGATTCGCCAGCGGGGTGGCGAGGTCGTGTTCATCCGGCCACCGTCTGCCGGCCCGGTCCTGGTCAACGAAAGACTGCGGGCGCCCAGGAGCCGCGTCTGGGACCGGCTGATCGCGGAAACTGGCGCCGTCGGCATCCATTTCGAGGACTATCCGGCGACCCGGGATCTGGAGCTGCCCGAATGGTCACATCTGTCCCGCGATGACGCGCGAATCTTCACTGAGGTCTACGTTGATGTGATGATGGGCCGGGTTGACTGGCTCCGCCAACGACTGCCGGAGGGCTGAGGTGCAAATTCTCGTCGCCGTGGATTTTTCGACGGTCACCGACCGGGTGATGGACGTTGCCCGGGAACTCGCCACGCGGGCCGCCAGCCACGTGTATGTCCTGCACGTGGCCGAACCGGAACCCGACTTTGTCGGGTACGATACGGGTCCGGACGTGGTGCGTGACCAGGTTGCCGCCGAATACCACCGGGAGCATCGCCGGGTCCAGTCGTTGGCAGAGAGTCTCAGGGCGAGCGACATCAACGCTACGGCGCTGCTGATCCAGGGTTCGATCGTGGAGACGGTCGTCAGCGAGGCTGACCGGCTCCAGGCGGATATCATCGTGGTCGGCAGTCACGGTCACGGCGCGATCTTCGACTTGCTGGTGGGCAGCATCTCCGAGGGTCTGGTCCGGCATTCGAGAAGGCCGGTTCTGGTGGTACCTCCAGATCAATCCTGACCACGCGCCCCGCCCTGGAGGGGCGATCGACGGGAACCAAGGTTCAAGGAGTAACGTACATGACGGCAGTGGACCGGGAATTCGACGTTATCGTCTGGGGCGCCACCGGGTTTACCGGGCGCCTGGTCGCGGAGTATTTGCTGGAGCAATACGGTACAGGCAGGGAACTGCGCTGGGCCATGGCCGGACGCAATCGGGAAAAACTCGAAGGTGTACGTGGTGGCCTGGGACCGGGTGCCGTGGGCATCCCCCTGATCACAGCAGACAGCCACAATCCCGAATCCCTGCGCTCGATGGTTGAGCGAACATCGGTGATCTGCTCCACCGTGGGGCCGTTCGCGCGACACGGGTCGGAACTGGTGGCGGCCTGCGCCGCGAGCGGCACCGACTACTGCGATATCACGGGTGAAGTGCAGTGGGTCCGTAAAATGATCGATGCCCACGAAGACACCGCGCGAAAAACGGGGGCCCGGATCGTTCACTGCTGCGGTTTCGATTCCATCCCCTCCGATCTGGGCACCTTGTTCACGCATCGGCAGATGCAAAGCCTGCACGGCGGCCCCTGCGAGTCGATCAAATTCCGGGTCAGGCGCATGAAGGGGACTTTCAGCGGCGGCACCGTCGCCAGCCTTCTGAATGCTCTGGACGAGGCCCGCGAGGACCGCGATGCCCGACGGACCATGGGAAATCCGTATGGTCTCAATCCAGAGGGAGAACAGCAGGGCCCCGACGGCCCCGATCAGAGAAAACCGGCGTGGGATCCGGACGTCAACTCCTGGACCGCGCCGTTCGTCATGGCCGCCATCAACACCCGCGTCGTCCGACGCAGCAACGCGCTCTGCGGGTACCCATACGGCAAGACCTTTCGTTACGAGGAGGCCGTGATGACCGGGCGGGGCCCCGGCGGATGGGCCCGGGCGGTTTCCATGACGGCAGCCCTGGGCGGTTTTCTGGTCGCGGCGTCGATCGGACCGGCGCGCACTCTGCTGAATAAGCTCTTTCTGCCCCAACCCGGAGAAGGGCCCGATGCGGACGCCCGGGAACGGGGATTCTTCGATATTGTCCTGGTCGGCAAGCGCGGCGCGGATTCCATCGTCACAAGGGTTCGCGCAGACCGCGATCCAGGTTATGGGGCCACTTCGAGAATGCTGGGCGAGAGCGCCGTCTGCCTGGCGAAGGACAATCTCGACACGGCGGGCGGGTCTTGGACGCCCGCCTCATGCATGGGGGACAAGCTGATCCGGCGGCTGGAAACGAGCGCCGGCATGTCGTTCGAGTTACAGGAAAACCGATAAGCCGGCGACCCGCTCAGGGGACCTTGATGCCGCCGCCGGGGATCCCGCCCCCCGGGACTCCGCCACCGGGCATTCCGCCCGACGGGCCGCCGCCGCTTCCGGGAACGATAATGGAAGACGCGGCGTCGCGCCGCATTTCCTCCAGACGGCGCATGGTGTCCTCGATGGCCGCTTCGGCTGCCTCACCGAACTTTCTGCTCGCCTCGCCGAGCGAGGTCGCATCGATTTCGAAGGTAATAGGCAACCCCCCAGCCGGGGTCAGGATCTGGGTCTGCCCGACGTACACGACCGACCGGGTATTGTCCGGACCGCCATCCTTGGTCACAGGGGTCAGTCGCTGAATGGTACCAACACGTCTGTCTGTAAAAATCTCTTCCAGATAGAGATTCTCCGGGGCCATGTCCAGTTCGATCTTGCGTTCTCCTTCCGCCATATCCTTCTCTTCTCGCCTCTTTGGGTCCGGGTCGGGAGGGCGTAGCTTACCATCCTATCCGGGGGGCGTCCCCGGCGGTTGCCCGTGTCGGAGCGGGCACGAACGCTACTGGTGGTCGATGATCTTTACCGGATGAACCGGGCGTTCCCCGGGGGCTTCGTAGTAAGGCATCATCTTTGACACCAGCCCCGAAAGACGGGCCTGTCGGTTCTCCGGGTCCGGATGGGTGCTCAGGAACTGGGGCGGGCGGCTGCCGCCGACCTTGTTCATCTTCTGCCAAAGCGTCACCGCAGCCCTGGGATCGTAGCCCGCTTTCGCCGCCAACTCGATGCCGATCTGGTCGGCTTCGGACTCCGCCGACCGACTGTTTGGAAGCCCAATAGCGACAGTCGCTGCCACCGCCGCGGCAGCGGTTAACCGGGGGTCATCGGAGGCGACGCCGACCGCGATGATGCCGAGTTGGCTGGCCATGGCCACCGACATTTTCTCGGCCGTGTGGTTGGCGAGCGCATGGGCAATCTCGTGTCCCATGACCTGGGCAAATTCATCTTCCGTCGGATCGAGTTTGTTCAGGAGCCCGGTGTAGACCGCCATCCTGCCGCCGGCCATGCACCAGGCGTTGACCGTGTCCGGTTCGTCGATGATGGCAACGCTCCAGTCCCACCGACCCGAGTCGGGACGCATGCGTATGGCCTGGGCCACCAGGCGCTCGGCGATATCACTGACCCATAAAGCCGCCGCCGCATCCTGGCTGATCTTGCCCTCTTTCTCCAGGCGCTGGATTTCCGCGAAGTAGGCCTGGCGCGATGCGGAAATCGCGGTGGCCTCGGAAACCAGCATGAGCTGGCTGCGCCCGGTGGGACTGGTGGCACAACCGACAAGCCCCAGGATCAACAGAGTCAGGCAGGTTCGATAGATACTCATAGCCGCTTTCAGTCGGCGCAGGAGAACTTGTCTGAATGAGATGGAGCAGGGAGGACCGTTACTGACACGGCACTGTCACCGAAACAAAACCGTCTCTCCTGATATTAGTCCAAGTAGGCCGCAAGGGCGCCTGCGCCCTCGCCCGGATTGGCCGGCTTCATGACGGCCACAGCGAGTTTGCCGGGCAGGGTCTGTCGGCCGGAGCCTGGCCCGTGAAGCAGCCCGGGATCAGCGGGGGCCGGCCGATCCCCGGCGGGGATCAGGGGAGCCTCCCCTCCCTGATGCCCTCCGGTGACTTTTCCTCCGCCATGATGGCGCTGATCCGTTCGTCCTTCTGCCGCCACAGCGTGGTGATCCAGGTCTGCAAACGCGACCTGAAGTCGTCGTCACTGCTGTAGTCGCCCTCGTGCAGCCAGGGCTCGATTTCCATCACTTGAATATCCACCCGGATCCGCTCGACCTTGCCGCAACACAGGTCCCAAAGGCTCGGCGCGCCGTCCCCATAAACGATCGTGACATCGATCATCGAATGGAGGATGTCACCCATCGCTCCAAGCACGAAGGCCACGCCGCCGGCCCTCGGAGGCATCAGATGGACATAGGGAGACTCCCTGAGGCCTCGCTTCTCTTCGGTCGAGCGGGTGCCTTCGACGAAATTGATCACCGTCGTGGGCGTATCGCGGAATTTCTCGCAGGCGACGCGGGTCGCCTCCAGATCTCGCCCTCTTTTCTCGGGGTGCCGCGCCAGGTAGTCCCGCGTGTAGCGCTTCATAAAGGGCATATCCAGGGCCCACCAGGCGATGCCCAGGAAAGGCACCCAGACCAGCTGCTGCTTGATGAAGAATTTCAGGAACGGGACTCTCCGATTGAACACGGCCTGAAGCACCAGGATGTCCACCCAGGACTGGTGATTACAGATCATCAGGTACCACTCTCGTCGCCGCAGCGAGGCAAGCCCGCGTACTTCCCAGCGAATGGACTGGGTCAACAGAAGGATCCCTTTGTTCAGCGTGATCCAGAGTTCGGCGCAAGCAATGAGGCCCTGACCCATCAGGATGCGCCATGCCCGAACCGGAACAAGGAGCTTGGCCACGGCCAGCACAAGGATGGGCATGAAGCAGAGGATCACGTTGAGGGTCATCAACGAGATGGTGACAATTCCGCGCAGCGTGGCGAGCGGTTGAGATTCCATGGCCGTCCGCAGGCATTCGGATACCGTGTCAGATTGTACCTGCTCCGCGGGCTCCGTTGCCTGCGTGGGTTCGATCGGGTCCCACCTGCGGCGGCGCTGGCCCGACTGCTTCCAGAACGACATCCCACATCGGCGTCTACCCGCAGGTCGGTCTCCGATCTGAACTCGAACTGCGGCATAATGTGGCCCAGCGTATGACGGGGGAGACGGGAGCCAACATGACAGACCTGACCAAAATCAGGGCAGAAGATCAATTTATTCGGAATGCCGTGGAGGCGGCCATTCGGATTGGTATTCTGCTGGTCCTGATCCTCTGGTGTTTCGACATCGTCAAGCCGTTCATCACGATCGTGCTGTGGGGCGTCATCATCGCCATTGCGATCTCCCCGGGTTACGAGAGTCTGCAGGCGAGGATGGGCGAACGACGCGGGCTGGCCGCGGTCACCCTGACCCTGCTTCTCTTGCTCGTGATCATGGTTCCCGCCTCGATGTTTACGGGAACGATCGTCGACGGTGCGCGGCAGACCGCCGAGGTCCTCCGAACCGGACAGCTGGCCATACCACCGCCACCGGAAAGCGTCGCCGGATGGCCGTTGATCGGTAAGAAGCTGGCGGCATTCTGGGCACTGGCCTCGTCGAACCTGACCGAGGCCCTTGAAAAGGTACAGCCGCAGATCAAGGAAGTCAGCCGATGGCTCCTCGGGGCGGCCGCCGGCGCCGGGGTCGGTCTCATCAAGTTCGTGGCCTCCATCATCGTCGCCGGCGTGCTGCTACCCGGCGGAGGGAAGTCCGCCCGGGCCTCGGAGCGATTTTTCAGACGCCTTGCCGGAGAGGGCGGCGCGGCATTCGGTCAGCTGGCCACATCAACGGTCCGCAGCGTCGCCCGGGGCATCCTGGGCGTCGCCCTGATCCAATCCACCCTGGCCGGGATCGGCCTGATCGCCGTGGGCGTGCCGGCAGCTGGCCTGCTTACGATCGTCGCCCTGATGTTGTGCATTATCCAGCTCGGCCCCGGGCTCATCATGATCCCGACGGCCATCTGGCTGTTCGCCGCCGGTGACAGCCAGCTGACAGCAATCCTGTTTACCATTTATATGATCCCGGTCATCCTGGTCGACAATTTTCTGAAGCCCATACTGCTGGGGCGGGGCGTCGACGTCCCGATGCTGGTGATCTTCCTCGGCGCCATCGGTGGGTTTATCTCCATGGGCATCATCGGCCTGTTCGTGGGATCCATCGTTCTCGTGGTGGGCTACACGATGATGATGGAGTGGCTCAAGAACGACGGCGCGGTGGAGCAAGCGCCGCAGTCCGCGACGACACCGGAGTGACCTGGCAAACAACAAGGCCTCGTCGAATCAGATGACCGGCGAATCTCTGCACCACTTGGATTCGGAGGCAGGCAGCCTGCACGCCTGCCTCAGCGTATGTCATGAATGTGACCTGCTGAACCAGGTGCCGGCCCTGCCCCCGGACAGAGCCGCCAGATGCAGCCGTTGTGGTCATGTCCTCTTTCGGAATCCAGCCAACTGTGTGGAGAAGACCCTCGCGCTCAGTTTCTCCGCGTTGATCCTGTGGATAGTCGCCAATGTCTTCCCGTTCCTGTCATTCGGCCTCCCCGGTAACCTGATCGAGACCAACCTCGTGAGCGGCGTGGTGTCTCTTTACGAGCAGAACCAGGTCATCCTGGCAATCGTCGTCCTGACAACCAGCATCATTGCGCCCGCGCTTCAGATTGCCGGCCTGATATACATCCTGGCGCCGCTGAACCGCGGTCTCCGCCTCCCGGCGTCCAAACAGGTGATGCGCTGGCTGGGGCATATCAAGCCCTGGAGCATGATGGAGGTGTTCATGCTCGGCATCCTGGTATCGATGGTGAAGCTGGGCGGCATGGCCGACGTCGTCCCCGGAATTGCGCTGTGGGCATTCTGCTGCCTGATTGTTGTCCTGTCCTGGGCGCTCTCCACCCTGGAGCCGCACGTCATCTGGGAACAACTGGACAGGGCGGAAGAGACCGGTGCCGCCACATGAAGGGCTGGGCAGGCAACGCCAAGAGCGCCTCGCTGACCGGCTGCCACGCCTGCGGGCTCGTCTGCCAGATGCGCGAGGAACACCACCTGGCCTGTCCGCGTTGTGGTAGCCCCCTGCATTTCCGCAAGCCCCAGAGCATCGAACGCAGCACGGCCCTGGTGATTGCCGCGTTCATCTTCTACCTGCCGGCCAATCTCCTGCCCATTACCCACACGGCAGCCCTGGGCAAAGTGCAGTCGGATACCATCATGAGCGGCGTCATCTACTTCATCAGCCACGGCGACTGGCCGCTGGCCCTGGTGATCTTCACCGCCAGCGTCGCGGTACCGTTGCTCAAGCTGCTGATACTCACGTATCTGCTCTGGACCGTGAAGCGCAGATCCCGGTCCCGGCAGCTGGACCGGACAAAGCTGTACCGGATTACCGAAGCGGTGGGCCGCTGGAGCATGGTCGATGTTTTTGTTGTGACGGTGCTGGTCGCCCTGGTGCAACTCGGTTTCCTGGCCAACATTGAGGCCGGCCCCGGCGCGCTGTACTTTTCCATGGTGGTGATCATTACCATGTTCGCGGCCATGGCGTTCGACCCCCGGTTGATCTGGGACCCAACAGAGGAAGACGATGAACGAGAAATCTGAACCCGGATCGCCCGCCGTCGCCCAGGCGGCTGTCGGAGACAAGCCGAAATTCTCGCTGGTATGGGTAGTGCCCATCGTGGCCGCCATCATTGGCGCCTGGCTGGTTTACAAGGCCGTCACCGAAGAGGGTCCGACCATCACGATCGTATTCAGCAGCGGGGACGGGATTACCGCCGGCAAGACGAAGATCAAGTATCGGAGCGTGGAAATCGGGTCGGTCGAGGAAGTGCGCCTGACCGAAGACCTGTCCGCCGTCGAGGTCACCGCCAAGATGGCCGTCGGCGCCAAGGAATATCTGCGCGAGGACACGCAATTTTATGTCGTACGCGCCCGTGTCGCCGCCGGCGAGGTTCAGGGACTGGGCACGCTGCTCTCCGGGGCCTATATCGGCATGTCACCGAGCACGGACGGCCCCCGCGAGAAGAATTTCGTCGGGCTGGATGAGGCGCCCCTCATCGAACCTGGCGAGGAAGGCCGCCGGTTCCGGCTCAGGGCCGACAACCTGGGCTCCCTCGACGCCGGTGTGCCCGTGTACTACCACCAGATTCCGGTGGGCCGTGTCCTTCACTACCAGCTGACGCAAGACGGCAGCATTTCAGCAGAGATTTTTGTCGAGAAACCTTACGACGAGATGATCAAGGCCCACACCCGCTTCTGGAATGCGGGCGGCATCGAGGCCGAACTGGGCGCCGAGGGTTTCCACCTTTCGACCCAGTCCCTGACATCCATTCTGATAGGCGGTGTGGCCTTCGAAACCCCGGAGACACTGGGACCGAAGGAAGAGGTGGCGGAGGGTCACGAGTTCTTCCTTTTCGAGAATCTCCGGGCGGCTCAGAGCCCCGAATACCGGATCAAGAATTACTACCTGCTGATGTTCGAGGAATCGGTCCGGGGTCTGAAAATCGGCGCGCCGATCGAATTCCTGGGGTTGCCGATCGGCGAAGTGGTAGACGTACGGTTCGAGGCCGACTTCGAGACCATGGAGTTCCGCGTTCCGGTCCTGGTCCAAATTGAACCGGAACGGCTCCTGGGTACGGGGCTGCAGGTCAAGACGCAGACTCGGGTACTGGATCTGGTTGACCACGGAATGAGGGCACAGCTGGGCGCCGGCAATGTCCTGACTGGGGGCAAAGTCATCAATCTCGTATTCGTCGAGGATACCGAGCCGGCGGCCGTCGGCGAGTGGGGTGGATATCCGACGATCCCGACGATTCCCTCCTCGTTACGCAATCTGAGCGCCGACATCGGCGTCATCGTCGACAAGATCGAGGATATTCCCTTCGACGAAATCGGGGCCAACCTGAACGAAACCGCGGCCGGCATCAGTCAGATCGTCAATTCGCCGGAGCTGACGGAAGCGATCGCCAGCCTGCGCAAGATGGCCGATCAACTGAGCGACGAGGTCGCTCCAGCCCTTAACTCGGTCCTCACCAAGGCTGAGCAGACGCTCGATTCGGCCAAGAAGCAGATCGATGCCGACTCCGTCACCACCCACGAACTCAGGCGCCTGCTCATGGAACTGGGCGACACTGCCCAGGCTATCCGGACCATCTTGGAATATCTGGAGCGTCATCCCGAGGCTCTGATCATGGGCAAGGAGGAATAGCCGTGATTTCTCGTCGATCGATATACAGAACCGGCGTCCTCTTGTTCGCCGCCACCCTTCTGACGGGTTGCATCGGGGGCCGAAGCCCCGCGGTGCAGTTCTACAATCTGAGCCCGATGGAAACCGCCGGCGGGAGTCCGACGGGCGCCGGCCCCGCCGTCGCCGTCGGCCCGGCAATCTTCCCGAAGTCGTTGCGGCGTTCCCAGATCGTGATCCGCACCGGACCGAACAGCGTGGAGCTGGACGAATACCATCGCTGGGCCGGCAGCCTCGAGTCGGATTTTCTGGATGTGCTCGGCAGCAATCTCGGAACGTTGCTCGGCACGGAAAGAGTGGCGATCTATCCGGCAGAAGCCCGTTTCCCGGTGGACTATCGTGTCGTACTGGATGTGGACCGGTTCGATGGCGCGCCGGGCGGCACCGTCGTGCTCAGCGCACGCTGGGCGGTAACCGTGGGCGGGGACGCGGAGGGGACAACCGTCCGACAGTCGATCATCGAGAAACCCGTGATCGACGACACCGTGGACGCCCTGATCAGGGCTCACGACATCGCCGTTGCAGAACTGAGCCGGCAGATCGCGGAACAGATCAAGACGCTCTGACCGCTGAAAAAAGGTCTTCCGCACGCCGTATATCCGGGGCGGCCGCCGGATACCGGCGGATTGCCGACGCGAATCGTCAGCTGTCGTCCAGGAAAGCGTAGTCCGTATAGCCTGCGGCGCCCCCTCCGTAGAAGGTCGCCGGATCCGGCACGGTCAGCGGCGCCCCCTGTCGTATACGTTCGTCCAGGTCAGGATTGGCAATATACAGGCGACCAAATACGGCTGCATCCATGCGATCCTGGTCGAGCCACGAGGCCGCCTCTTCCGGCGAGAATCCGCCACAGACGAGCAGAGGCCCCCGCCAGGCCCGCCTGATGATTCCGAGTATGCCGTCGCTTCGGGAAGTCACGCGCTCGATGCCCTCTTCGTCCGGCTCGGTCTGGCGGGTGACGTGCAGATAGGCCAGATCGAAGCGATTGAGCTCCTCGGCAATCCACCCGTAGGTGCCTTCCGGGTCTTCATCCTGCATGTCCTTGCCGGACAACAGGGGCGAAATTCGCAGACCGACCCTGTCGGGGCTCCACGCCGCACATACGGCCTCAAGGACCTCGAACAGAAACCGGGCCCGGTTCGTAACGGACCCGCCGTAGCGATCATCACGCAGATTGGTGGCAGAGCAAATGAACTGGTGTATCAAGTATCCGTTCGCCCCATGGATCTCGACGCCGTCGAAGCCTGCCATACGGGCGTTGACAGCCGCTTGGCGGTAGTCCTCGACGAGCCTCTCCACTTCCTCCGTCTCCAGCGCTCTTGGCTGAACGAAGGGCACCTGCGCGCCCTTGCCATCATCCCCGGGCACAAACGCCGTGCCTTCCGGCTTGACGGCCGAAGGGGCCACCGGATCACGGCGGCCGGGCTGGAACACGGGATGGGAAATGCGCCCGACGTGCCAGAGCTGCAGGAAGATTCTGCCGCCGGCGGAATGAACCGCGTCAGTGACGGCGCGCCACCCCTCGACCTGCGCATTGCTGTGAATTCCAGGTGTCCACGCGTACCCCTGACCTTCCTGTGAGATCTGGGTGGCCTCGCTGATGATCAGGCCGGCATGGGCTGCTCGCTGGGCGTAATAAACGGCGTTCAGCGACGTGGGCACGTTACCCGGCTGGCCTGCCCTGCAGCGGGTCAGTGGCGCCATGACCATGCGGTTCCGGAGTGTCAGCTTTCCAATTCTTACCGGTTGCAGCAGTCTGCTCGCCGGATCGCTTTTTTCGTGCATGAGCGTTTTCTCGGTCGGAGTGGCGCGAATGACAAAACGAACCCGGACGGGGATGACTACCAGCCCGCCATTCGTCGCAGGTGAATCGCGACGCATCGCCCCAGGGCGCCGAGATCGTAGCCGCCCTCGAGACAGGAAACAATCCGTCCCTTCGCGAAACTGGCGGCAACGGCTGCGATTTCCTCCGTCACCCAGGCGTAATCGGCCTCCGTAAGCAACAGCTCGGCCATCGGGTCCACGGCATGACCGTCGAAACCTGCCGAGACGAGAATTAACTCGGGCCGGAAGTCATCCAGGGCCGGCAGCCAGGCTTCCTCTATTGCGCGGCGCCATTTCGGCCCGTCTGTGCCGGCCGGGACCTGCACATTGACCAGGTGACCTGGCACGGTTGGGGTCCCGGCGAAGGGATAAAGCGGATGCTGATAGATCGAGCAGGCCAGCACCCGGCGGTCGGAACGGAATATATCCTCCACGCCGTTACCGTGATGCACGTCGAAATCCAGGATCGCGACCCGATCGACGCCGTAAACCTCGATTGCATGGGCGGCAGCTACGGCAGTGTTACAGAAAAAACAGAACCCCATTGCCGCGTCGCGCTCGGCGTGGTGCCCGGCCGGTCGTACTGCGCAGAAGGCGCTGGACACCCGTTGCGTCATCACCAGGTCCACCCCCAGGGCCGCCGCACCGGCCGCCCGCCACGCGGCCTCCAGGGTACGCGGCGCCATATATGTGTCCGGATCGATCCGGACCAGGCCCTCATCCGGGGCGCGGGCCGCCAGATCCTCGATGTGGGCGTGAGAGTGCACCCGCTCCAGCTGGGCGCGACTGGCCAATGGCGCCTCGTAATGGTTCAGCAGGTCCATGAGGCCCTCGGCCTGGAGCCTATCCTCGATGCTGGTCAGCCGCCGGGGCGAATCCGGGTGATCCTCCGACATCTTGTGTTCCTTGAACACGGGATGAGAGATGTAGGCAGTCGCCAAGTCACAGCCTCGGTAAAAAGACCTTGTCACAGTCTACTGGCATACTGTCGCATCCGGACATCGCTTTCCAGGAGATTCCATGACGCTGGGCACCAAAGGCTTCGGTCTCGATATCGGCAAATTGTTCGAGCCCCGTTCGATCGCCGTCATCGGAGCCAGCGAACGGGAGGGCTCACCTGGGGCGGCGGTCCTGCGTAACCTGCTCAGCGCCCGGTTCAAGGGTCGCGTCTATCCCGTCAATCCCAAGCATGAAAAGGTGCAGCGCCGCCGCTGCTATTCCAGCATCCGCAGCATCGGAAAAGAGATCGACCTGGCCGTCATCGTCACGCCGGCCAGGGCGGTACCGGACGTGCTGGAGGAATGCGGCGAGTGCGGCGTCGATGCCGCCATCGTCATTTCCGCCGGATTTCGCGAAATTGGCGAAGCGGGCCAAGCCCTGGAGCGGTCAGTTGTGCGCGTCGCGCGCCGGCACGGCATCCGTTTCCTCGGTCCGAACTGCCTCGGCGTGATGCGCCCGGATATCGGGCTGAACGCGACATTCAGCCACTGCATGGCCAACAAGGGGCGAATTGCCCTGGTGTCCCAGTCGGGCGCCTTGTGCACGGCCATCCTGGACTGGGCACGCCCAAGGGGCATCGGCTTTTCCTGCGTCATCTCCTCCGGCATCGCCGCCGACGTGGACTTCGGCGAGATCTTGGATTACCTGGTGCTGGACGCCCGCACCGGCGCCATCATGCTGTACGTGGAGGGCCTGCACGATGCCAGGCGATTCATGAGCGCGCTCAGGGCCGCGTCGCGGGCCAAGCCGGTGGTCGTGATGAAGGCCGGCAGACACACCCAGGGCGGCAAAGCTGCCGCCTCTCACACCGGGGCACTGGTCGGTTCCGACGAAGTTTTCGAGACGGCCATCCGCCGGGCAGGTGTTGTGCGCGCACGCCGCTACGATCAGTTCTTCGCCGCCGCGGCAACCCTGCATGCAGGCGTTCGGACCGCCGGACCACGCCTGGCGATCGTGACCAACGGCGGCGGCCCTGGCGTCATCGCCGCGGATCGTCTTGCGGACGTACGCCTCGATCTGGCGACGCTTGCCAAAGAGACGCGTCAGCGGCTCGACAAACACCTGCCGGCCGCATGGTCCGGCAACAATCCCATCGATGTTCTCGGTGACGCCACGCCGGATCGTTACGCCAGCGCGCTGGAAACCTGCCTGTCGGATCCGGGCGTGGATGCGGCCCTGGCGATCCTGGTGCCCCAGTCCATCTCCGATCCCGAGGCAGTGGCCGCCCGGGTGGCGGATATCTCTGACCGGGAAGCGAAGCCCGTCTTTGCCTGCTGGATGGGCGAGAAAACCATGTCGAGCAGCCGCAAGCTTTTCCTGGATCGCAAGGTGCCCACCTACTCCACTCCGGAGGCGGCGGTGGACGCCTTTGCCGCCGCGGCTGCGTATCATACGAACCAGCAACTTCTCCTGCAGGTCCCTGAGCCACTCAGCCGGCAGGACCATCCGAGCGTCGACGATGCCCGGATGATCATCGAAGCGGCCCTGTCCGAGAAACGGGAGATGCTGGACGCCGTGGAGTCGAAGGCCATCCTGGCCGCCTTTGATATCCCCATCCTGCAGAGCACGCCGGTCCGCGAGATGACCGAGGCCATCGCCCTCGCCCAGGAGATCGGCTTCCCGGTCGCCATGAAGATTCGCTCCCACGACATTACCCACAAGACCGACGTGGACGGCGTACGCCTGGGCCTGAATAGCGGACACGACATCCGCAAGGCCTGGCGGGAGATGCACGAGGCCGTCGCAAAGGCGCGTCCGGACGCCCGCATCGAGGGCGTCATGCTGGAGCGGATGTGGAAACCGCCTGCCGGGCGTGAACTTATGGTCGGAGTGCTCAACGACCCGGTTTTCGGGCCGGTCATCAGCGTCGGGCTTGGCGGCACCATGGTCGAAGTTATCGGCGACCGCTCCATCGCTCTGCCGCCGCTGAATCGGTATCTGGTACGCCGCATGATCGCCCGTACAAAAGCGGCCCGATACCTGGAGTGCTTCCGCGGCAAACCGGCAGCCAGCATGGAGGCCCTGGAAGATGTGATTCTGCGTGTTTCCGAGATGGTCTGCGAACTGCCCGCGGTGACGGAAATGGATATCAATCCGTTGATTGTCGACGAGCGGGGCGCCGTGGCCGTGGACGCCAGGATAAGGGTCCGGCATATCAGCACGGGCGCTCGCGAATATGCCCACATGGCCATCCATCCGTATCCGAGCACGCTGGTGCAGGAACTGGAGATGGCGGATGGTCTTCGATGGACCATCCGACCGATTCGGCCAGAAGACGCCGTCATGGAAAGGGAGTTCGTTAATGGACTCTCGGATCGCTCCCGTTACCTGCGGTTCATGTACGTCCTGAACGAGATCACCCCCGAGATGCTGTCGCGCTTCACGCAGATCGACTATGACCGGGAGATGGCGCTGATCGCCGTCGTGCATACCGAGGAAGGCGATCACCAGGTGGGGGTCGCGCGGTATGTCACTTATCCGGACGGGCGCGGCTGCGAATTCGCTATCGTCGTGGGCGATGATTGGCAGCGCAAGGGAATCGCCACGCGGCTGTTGGAAAGCCTGATCGATGTGGCTCGGGATCGGCGCCTGGAGACCATGGACGGCATCGTGCTGCGGGAGAACCGCAATATGCTGGCATTGGCGGAAAGAGTGGGCTTCAGGCAGGAACGTTCCCGGGAAGACCCGGAACTCATGGTTCTCACCCTGAAGTTGTAAACCCGGGCGAGCGGTCAGCGCTCGATGTAGGCCACCGTCTCCCGGTAATCCTCGAGTTCCCGCTGGTAGACGATCCTTTCTTGTTGGAGATGCTCCAACTGGTCCTCCAGGTCTTCCCGCTGGTCGACCAGCTCCTTGATCTCGAGAAGCAGGCGGGCACGCTCGAAATTGTTGGTATCGCTGGCGATGATCGTCTGTTCGTTCACGTCGATCTGCTTCTCGAGGTCCGCCACCTGGCGTTCGGTGGCGGCAATTCGGTGATCCACACCACGGACGCGATGGCTGAGATCATGAAGGCGCCTGCCTTCGCCGTAAGCCATGGCGAAGTCCGCCGCCAGATCCTCCGGGCAACCGCCCGCGTAATTCGACCCCTTGGCGCCGAGATTGAACCCGTTCTGCGCCGTGCAGTAATGCCGCAGACCCTCGTCACGTCCCTGGCGGTAGGCAGCCAGGTCAGGCGCGATACCGTGGTCCGCGCAGGCCTTGCGGTGCTGTCCGATCCTGTCGACCGGGTAGCCACGGGCCCCGTCCTCGAAGCCGATGGCGTGCCAGTCGCTGGCCAGGCATTCCTCCTGGTCCATGGTTGCGCAGCCCTGAATTGTCACCAGGGCCGCCACCGCGACGGCGAGACGTACGTTCATGGAGTACCTCCGGTTGAGCCCGGCCCGTTGACCTACTCTTTGACATAATTTGGATGTTTTGAGTCTAGGCGCCGCCTTTCGGCCGGTCCGTGAGCCTGTTCACGTTTTGCCGCTCGATGACTTGACCGGGATCAGGCAGCGCATGGAAACGCCGAGGTATGCTTTGATCCGTGGAGAAACTCGAATCCAGGCTGGCGCGAGAGTTCCGCACGCTGCAGAAGATGGTCGGCATCTACTGCCGGGACCACCATTCCGGAACCGCCGATTCACCGTGTTCCGAATGCGCGGACTTGTTGGCATACGCGCAGAACAGGCTTCTCAAGTGTCCATACGGCCAGAACAAGCCCACGTGTGCCCGTTGCCCGGTCCACTGCTACAAACGCATGCAGCGGGAGCAGGCAAGGATCGTGATGCGCTACGCCGGACCCCGGATGGCGCTGCGCCATCCCTGGCTAAGCCTGCTTCACGTACTGGACAAACTCCGCAGGGTGGACCACCCGATGGAAATGCGCCGTCGTCGAAACCTCTAGCGCCCTGACTGCGAATTCCCGAAGGGACGCCATGTCTGCCCGGTCGCCGGGATGGCCGCAGGATTGACAGCCCGACGATGGGGATTTAAATCTTAGATTGCGTCACGACAGGCAGCCCACTCAGGCAGATTCGCTGATGAAACAGGATAAATCTCTCAGTCGCCGTGCTTTTGTCCGACTGTGTGTCGGCACGGGGGCGGCCGTCACCGCGAACCCCCGGCTACTGGCCGACGCGCCCGCGCCCCTGAAGCCGACCCAGACGGTGGTTCTCGTGGATGCTTCCGGTGAACCGATGCGGGCCGATCAGCTCCGGCCCGGAATCAATTACGTATTCAACTATCCGTATGTTTCCACGCCCTGTTTCCTGATAGACCTCGGCCGCTCGGCGCCGGCCGTCGAGGAACTGGAAACCGAAGATGGCCGGCGCTATGAATGGAAAGGGGGGGTGGGGCCAGCGCGCTCGATCGTCGCCTTCTCGGCCATCTGCGCCCACCGCATGAGCTACCCCACCCGGGATATCAGCTTTATCAGTTACCGTAACGAGTCCGTGCGTTTCATGGACCGGGACCGGAACGCGAGGCGGAAGGAACAGGTGATCTACTGTTGTTCGGAGGGCAGTGTCTACGACCCGGCCGAGGGCGGCCGCGTGCTGGGTGGGCCGGCGCCACAGCCGCTGGCAGCGGTGGATCTCACCTGTGGCGAAGACGGCACCATTTCGGCCTGCGGCACGTATGGCGGAGACATGTTCGAGAGATTCTTTGAAAACTTCGCCTTCCAGCTTTCTCTGATCCATGGGACCCGGGACTTCCAGGACCCGGCGGAAGGCACCTCGGTCGTGATGCCCCTGGAGGAGTACACGCGCAATCAGCGCATATGCTGAATGTTCGCGGTTTCCGCTCTACGCAATATCTCTTCGATTTCCCCGTGCTCCTGAAGGGCGGCTACGTCCCGGGGCGTGCGCCCCTCCTGATCGACGAGAGCAGGATCGGCGCCGTCGGCCAGCAGCCGCTGGACGATATCTTCGTGTCCGAGTCCTGCGGCGATGTGCAGGGCCGTGGCCCCGGATTCCTGGGCGCTGTCAGGATCCACCCGTGAATCAGCGAGCAGCCGTTCGACGGCCGCCAGGTGCCCGCCCGAAGCCGCCCGCATCAGCGGGCTCCAGCCATAGGTGTCGCACGCCTCCGGGTCAGCGCCGGCCCGGAGAAGGAAGTCGATAAAGTCAGCCTGTCCCTTCGCGGACGCCACCATCAGCGCAGTCCACCCGAATCGCGCCTGGGCATTGACGTCCGCCCCGCTCTCGAGCAACAGCCGGCCGGCGGTCACGGCACCGCCAATGGCTGCATACATGAGTGCGGTACCCCCGTTGGCATTGGTCGCGTCGACCGTCGCCCCGGCCTCCAGCAGATGACGGACGAGCCGTTCATCATCGGCCTGGGCGGCCACCATGAGGGCGGTCTTGCCGTCGGGGAGCTCGCGATCCGGCGTGGCGCCGATGGAGAGCATGACATCGAGGGTCTCCAGGTCCCTGTCGCGCAACGCTGTCAGCCAGGCATCGGAGAGAGGCTGTGTTTCCGGCCTTGCGGGCGACTCCGGCGGTTGATGGGATGCCGTGCACGAGACCGCCAGAAACAGACAGGCGATCAGTGCCGGCAATAGGGGGAGAGGGCTCGAGGCAGTGGGTGGCATGTGCGCACAAGACTCGGGGGCGCTCTCGCGCCCCCGTCTGATTCTCAAAATGATGTCGTCAAGCCCGCGGACTATTTCTCCGGCGCGGCCGGCGCGGGGCTGGGTGTACCCCCCACGGGCTCCTGTCCGCCCTTCCCGCTGGTGATTTCGTCGTACCAGAGCGGGTGATGGTTCTTGGCGTACTGCTCGTCCACGTAACCGGTCATCATGCCTTCCAGGGCCCCTTCGCTGCCGATGGTGGCCAGGTAGATGTGCATGACGATAAAAACGGTGCAGACCAGCGAGCTGATCCCATGCACCATGTTCGCGAGCTGCATACCGGCCCGTTCCGTTCCCAGGTTCGGGAACAGCAGATAAAAGCCGGACACGACCATCGCGCCACCGGCCAGAACCAGGGTCCAGTACAGCGCTTTCTCACCGGCGTTGGCAAAACCGGCTGGCGGATGACTACCCCCCAGGTAGCCGCCGCCCTTGAGAAACCACTCCAGGTCGTAAGCCTTGGGAATATTGTGATGCATCCACTTCAGGATCATCACTACCAGGCCCGCCGTGAAGAACAATGCGAGGTAATCATGGACGGGCTTCGCAATGTTTGCCCATGCGGCAAAGCCCTCCTTGCCCAAGACCGGTATCAGAACCGCCCTGCCCCACAACAGGCTGAGGCCTGTGATGGCCAGGATGATGAACAATACCGCCGTGTACCAGTGAATGAATCGGTCGAGGCCCGGCCAACGGAAAACCTTGCGCCCGGTTCGATCGGGCATCTTGTAGCCGCCGGTCAGCAGGTGGTAGACCGCCAGCACCGCAACCATCGCCAGCAGCGCCCAGGCCCCGTAATTGGCCACCCACCCGTTGCGAACCTGACGCCAGTTCTGGCCGCCGTTCTGAATAAGCACGCCGGTCTCCTGGCCGGAGACGGCGGAGTAGCCCTGGACACCCTCGCGAACCGCTCGCCAGTACTCCGCCCTGGGATTGGCGTCATCCGAAGCTTCCTGAGCCTGCGCCATGTCGACCGTCATATAGCCGGTCAACGGCAGCGCCATTGCGGTGGCCAGGCCCAGCAAGACGGTTATCACCATCAGCCGGAGGCGCCGCCCGGAATGCCCTCTTGCTGCCTGCCTGTCTTTGCGCTCGGTCATTGCCTTGTGTCCTCCCGGACGCTGCCGACCCTCATCGGGCCGGGCACGCCCCGTTCAATACCACTAGTGCGCGTCCGCGTTACGCCTGGCCGCCGCTCACCGCGGCGCCTGTCCTTCCTCAAGTCGCTTGCGAAGAGCTTCCTGATGGTCCTGGCTGTCCTCGACGGCCAGGAGGGGGTCCGTGTTCCCTTTGTACACACCAGGCTCATGCAGGGTGACCGAAGTCGTCTCGTAGCATCCGGTCAGCGATGTCAGGGCCAACAGGATCGCGGCTATAGTCGTGACGCGCATCGAGCTTCTCCTTATTCTGATGGTAGACAACGGCGCCAGGATTGCCCGGCGCCGTCGCCATGTCATCAGGCGTCCTTACTACCGTAGGCAGTATCCCAACCCCAGTTCTGGGGACGGCCACCGCGCTTGGTAATGCGCTCCCGGTAAATATCCGACAACATGTCGCCGTCGCCGGCCAGCAGTGCCTTGGTGGCGCACATCTCCGCGCACAGCGGGAGCTTGCCCTGCGCAAGACGGTTGCTGCCGTACTTCAGGCGCTCGGCCTCTGAATTGTCTTCCTCCGGACCGCCAGCGCAGAAGGTGCATTTGTCCATCTTGCCGCGGACACCGAAGGCCTCCTTCTGCGGATACTGCGGCGCCCCGAAGGGACACGCGTAGAAGCAGTAGCCGCAGCCGATGCACAGATCCTTGTCGTGCAGAACCACGCCGTCGTCGGTGGTGTAGAAGCAGTCCACGGGACACACTGCCGAACACGGTGCATCAGTGCAGTGCATGCAGGCGACCGAGATTGACTTCTCGCCCGGCACGCCATCGTCCAGGGTAACGACCCTGCGGCGATTGACGCCCCACGGTACCTCGTTCTCGTTCTTGCACGCCGTGACGCAACCGTTGCACTCGATGCAGCGCTCGGCATCACAAAGGAATTTCATTCTTGCCATGACTGGATGCCCTCCTAGGCTGCGCTGATCTTGCAGAGAGACGCCTTGGTCTCCTGCATCTGGGTGACGGAATCGTATCCGTAGGTGAAGGCCGTGTTACACGCCTCGCCGCGAACGAAGGGGGCTGCCCCTTCCGGATACTTGTCGAGCAGGTCCTGTCCCTGGTACCAGCCGCCGAAGTGGAACGGCGTGAACACCACGCCGCGGGCCACCCTGGGCGTGATCATCGCCTTGATCTTGATCTTGGCGCCTTCAGGGCTCTCCAGCCAGATCCACTGACCGTCCTTGATCCCAGCGTTGTTGGCGTCAGCCGGGTTGACCTCGGCGAACATCTCCTGCTGGAGCTCCGCCAGCCACGCATTCGAGCGGGACTCCTCGCCGCCACCCTCGTACTCCACGAGGCGCCCGCTGGTGTGGATCAGCGGGAAGTCCTTGGAGTAATCGGTGGCCTGGATCGAGGCGTACCGCGTCGGCAGGCGGTAATGGCTCTTGCGGTCCTCGTAGGTCGGATACTTCTCCACCAGGTCGCGCCGCGAGGTGTACAGCGGCTCACGATGGATTGGGACCGGATCCGGGAAGGTCCAGACGATGGCCCGGGCCTTGGCGTTGCCGAAGGGCGCGCAGCCATGCTTGATGGCCACTCTCTGGATACCGCCCGAGAGGTCAGTCTTCCAGTTCTTGCCCTCCGCGGCGGTCTTTTCCTCGGCAGTCAGGTCGTCCCACCAGCCGAGTTGCTTGAGCATGTCGGCGGTGAATTCCGGATGACCGTCCTTGAGTTCGTTCCCGACGGGATAGGAGCCTTCCGCCAGCAGGTTCTTGCCGTTGTGCTCGACTCCGAAACGGGCACGGAAGTTGAGCCCACCCTCGGCGACCGGCTTGCTGGGATCGTACAGGTTTGGCGTACCCGGGTGCCCCATCTCCGGCGTGCCCCAGCACGGCCACGGAAGACCGTAGTATTCGCCGTCGCACGGTCCGCCTTCGGCTTTCAACGTCGTTGTGTTGAACGTGTGCTTGTTCTCGAGCTGACGCTTCAGGCGCTCCGGGCTCTGGCCGGTGTAGCCGATGGTCCAGGTGCCCCGGTTCATCTCGCGCAGGATATCCTCGATCAGAGGCTCGTCGCCGTTGACCTGGATGTTCTTGAACAGCTCGTCGGCGAAACCGAGTTTTTTCGCCATCATGTACATGATGATGTGGTCCGGCTTCGACTCGAAAATCGGATCGACGACCTTCTCGCGCCACTGCAGGGAGCGGTTGGACGCCGTGACCGATCCATAGGTCTCGAACTGAGTGCAGGCAGGCAGCAGGTACATGCCTTCCTGCCGGTCCGGCAGCACGGCCGTGTGGGTCGGTACGGGGTCGATCACCACGATCAGGTCCAGGGTTTCCATGGCCTTCTTCATTTCCGGCCCACGGGTCTGGCTGTTGGGTGCGTGGCCCCAGAAGAACATGGCCTTGAGGTTATCCCTCTGGTCGATATTGGCCTTGTCCTCGAGGACGCCGTCGATCCAGCGGGACACGGGGAATCCGGGCGAGTTCATCGGGTTGGCAAAGGGCACCGGCAGATCGCCCTCTTCCGTGACGCCGGCGGGCTTGGTCTCCACGTAGCTGGTGTCGAACCTGGCCTTCACCCACTCGTAGTCCAGACCCCAGACCCCGGACCAGTGCTTCCAGGCGCCGTCCGCCAAACCGTAATAGGCGGGCAGGGTATGAGACAGAACGCCCATGTCGGTTGCGCCCTGCACGTTGTCGTGACCGCGGAAGATGTTGGCTCCGCCGCCGCCCACACCGATGTTGCCGAGCGCGAGCTGCAGCACGCAGTAGGACCGCGTGTTGTTGTTGCCGATCGTGTGCTGGGTGCCTCCCATGCACCAGACGATGGTGCCGGGCCGGTTTTCGGCCATGATACGGGCCGCTTCCTTGACCACGCTCTCAGGAGCGCCGGTCACGTCCTCGACCACGTCGGGTGTCCACTTCGCCACCTCGGCACGGATCTCGTCCATGCCGTACACGCGCTGGCGGATGTACTCCTTGTCCTCCCAGCCGTTCTCGAAAATGTGCCAGAGCACGCCCCAGACCAGCGGCACGTCGCTGCCCGGGCGGATGCGCACGAAGTGATCGGCATGGGCCGCGGTGCGGGTGAACCGCGGATCCACCACAATCATCTTGGCGCCGTTCTCCTTGCCCCGGAGGATGTGCTGCATGGCCACCGGGTGCGCTTCGGCGGCGTTGCTGCCGATGAAGAACATGGCCTTGGCGGTGTGCATGTCGTTGTAGGAGTTGGTCATGGCGCCGTAGCCCCAGGTGTTCGCAACACCGGCCACCGTCGTCGAATGGCAGATGCGGGCCTGGTGGTCGACGTTGTTGGTGCCCCACAACGCGGCGAACTTACGGAACAGGTAGGCCTGCTCGTTGTTGAACTTGGCGGAACCGAGCCAGTAGACCGAGTCCGGCCCGGACTGCTCGCGGATATCCAGTACCTGGTCGCCAATTTCGTTGACGGCCTCGTCCCAGGAAATCTTCTTCCACTTGCCGCCCGTGAGCTTCATCGGATATTTCAGGCGACGCTCGCCGTGCCCGTGCTCACGAACGGACGCACCCTTGGCGCAGTGACCGCCCATGTTGAACGGCGAATCGAAGTCGGGCTCCTGGCCCGTCCACACGCCGTTCTGCACCTCGGCGCGCACGCCGCAACCCACCGAACAGTGCGTACAGACCGAACGCTTGACCTCGATCGGTCCACTGGCTGCCGCATTGGCGGTAGCGTGGGCGCGCTGGATCATCGCCGGCGGCAACGCGGCCGCGACGGCACCGCCGCCAATTGCGAGGCCGGCGCGCCTCAGGAAGGTCCGGCGATCGATCGCCTTGCCCAGTACCCCATTGAGGGCGTCACCGGAATCGTTTGGATTCAGTTCTCGTTTCTTCGTCAGCTTCATGGCTGAGTCTCCTCGGATCAGGACGCGACGCGGTTAAGCCCCGTCCCTGAAGTAGTTTCAGAATCGGGCCTTGTCGTAGTAGGTCGATACATGCGGCGTTACCCGGTAGCCCTTGGCTTCGGGCGCCGCAGGCGTCGCCTCTTCCGTGCCGGGGGCGGCTACCGCCCGTCCCGTCACCGCGATGGTCGCGGTTGCGCCTCCAACGGCCGCAAGCTGGGTCAGAAACGCTCGACGACCTTTCGTTTCGCTGCGCGGTTTACTGCTCATTGCGCTCTCCTCTCCGAGTATTGTCTTCGCCCGAAGCGAATCCCTCGATCAAACCAAATTATCCCGCTGTGACGATCCCGCTTCGGGGGCCGCCGCACGCAGAAACTCTTTTTCCACCTCCAGAAACTGCTCGCCCAACTGGCCCACCGCCCGGTAGAAACTGGCGGAGGACGCTTGCTGAATGTCACGAAAGAACCGCGGCAACCACGGGAGCATGTGCCGCTCGAAAAAATCCCGCTGCAGGTCGAAGGCCGACACCTCGCCGGGCGTATTCAGGATGGCCATGACGTCGCAGAGGCCGGCCGCATGATCCTCCGGCTCACTGACCCCCTCGCGCCTTTCGAAGCCGAGCCTGGCCAGGTCGCCCCGCAGTTGGGCGAGGGGCTGCTCCATGAGAAAACCCGTCATGTACCAGGAACCGTAGGGAACGAGTTCGCCCCGGCCCAGGCCGATGAAAAGGGCATGGAACTCGTCGTCGACCGCAGCCACCGAAGCGCGTTCCGCCGCAGCGGCAAGTATATGCCACGCGGCACCCAGCAGGGTGTCGGCCCCCTCGGGGGACCGATCGATCTGGGTGATGGTATCCAGCGTGCCCTGGTCCGGCGGTTTGGCAAGCAGATTGGCAAGAAGGCTATAGGTGCCGGCACGCAAGGACGCCTCGGCGTCGCAGCCGACCGGGTGGGTATCCGCCCCTCCTCCAATGTGCGTCGCGGGAGCTTCCGTCATCCTCGCCTCGTTATTCTTAGTTGTGGTGTTTTAACAGCAATTCGAGAGTCGGTCCAGTATGGAAAATACGGACCCAAAAGGAATTCATTACCCCGCCATGGCCCGATGAAAGATCGTGTTTGAGACATTTTGACGCATATTTCCGGCCGCCTGACCCGGGCTTTGGGCACGGGGGCTAGCCGCCACCCGCCTGCCCCGACCTGAACATGTCCTTGACCCTGCAGTGCTCGCACATCTGCAGACGCCGTCGGGCCTCCTCTGACTGGAACATCCAGTGGCCTTCAAGCTTCTTCATCATGACGTCCAACATCGATTGGGTCGCAAACGGTTTCCCGCATGATATGCAGCAGAAGGGCTGTTCCTCGTGAAGGATGCGGCTGCGCTGCCGGGCCTCGCTGTCGTAAAGGAATCTGGCCCGGGGTCTGATGGCGTCCTCGGGGCAGGCTTTTTCGCAGAGCCCGCACTGGACGCAGTTCCACTCGACGAATTTCAACTGGGGGAGGTCACCGCCTGCAGCCAGTGCGGCCGTCGGACAGACCGACACGCAGCCCATGCACAATGTACATGCGTCTGCATCGACCTGGACTTCGCCGAAGGGCGCGCCGGCCGGCAGATCCACAGTTCGCCGTGACGACGGAGCATTCTGATGGATGTGGTCGATCGCCAGGCGCAGGATCATGCGCTTTTCGTTCGGCGCCACGAAACGCGCCGCCCGTTTGACGACGCCCGTCGGCAGGTCTGCGAAACTCTCGGCCGTGACTTCTGCCGACACGTCGAGGGTGCGGATGTGCCCTCCCGTGAATCCCATGCCCTCGAGAATGGCCGTGGCAAAAGTGATCTGGCTGTCCAGCTCGGTGACGACCTTGGTCGGCGTACCACCGGTAATGGCCATGAGCACCGCGTCGGCCCCGTAGGCAAGACAGGTCATCCACGCATCCATACCCACCGCACCAATCTCTTCGACCTCGATCGGAAGCACGCTTTCCGGCATGAGCCCGGCGAGTTTCCCGTAGACCTTCGATCGGGCGTAGGAGTCGTGGAACAGCAGATAGGGACGCGCGCCTTCGGCTTCACGGTATGCAGCCAGCAGCGACTGCACGCCTCGCAGCAGGTCACTGACGGTGGGAAACGCGTAGGTCATCGCTCCGCTGGGACAGGCGGCCACGCAGCTGCCCGCACCCTGGCAGAGATACGGATCGACCTGGACCTTGTCACCGATCGAAACGATGGCGATGGTGGGACAGGCGTCGATGCATCGGGTGCAGCCCTTGAGCCCGCTGTTGCCGTGGGCACAAATATTCGGGTCGTAATTGAAGTACTTTGGCTTTTCGAATTCGCCGGTCATCTCCGGCAATTCGGTCAAGGCTTTTTCGAGGGCCTCCGAGCTGCCCTCGGGGGCATAGTAGCCCGGCGGCGGGATGTCGTGACCGATCAGTTTCGGCTCGGTCAGGTCCAGTACCAGGTCAAAAACCTCGGTCTGCCCGGCGGGCCCGGCGTCGGCCGGACCGTCCTCCCCGTCTTCGCCGTCAAGAATTCGCAGGGAGAAAGCGCCAAGCCTTCCCCTCAACTCCGGCCGACCGCCCTCGATAATGCTGATCCCTCCTGCAACGTCTCTCTCGGGGGAACCGCCACCCGGACAGAAAACGGTGCACCGCAGCATCTCGGCAAGGCGCCCCGCTGCGCTCATCGCAGCCGCACGATCACCGACGACCAGCAGCCGCCCCTGGGACACATAAGTGACGATAGACGTGGGTGCGGTTTCCAGATCCGTGCGATTGGCCAGGGCCACCGCCCGGGCACGACCGTCCTCCCGCTCCCGGGGCAGCTCAGGCGCGACTTGAGTCATCATCATCCTCCGGGGTAACGGCGTTTGCGGCCGGCGCTTCCGGCGATCCCTCGTTCCCTCCGACTTCCTGCTCTTCCTGTCCCTCGGTCTCTGCCGCACTCAACTGCGGGGCCTCAGTCGACGGCTGCTCCGCCTCGGCCTCCTCGGCCTGCAACTTCTTCAGCGCCCGTTCCATGTGATACTTCATATCGGCCGTAATGGTGTCTCCCAGAGGCGCAAACTTGGTGTAATCCTCTGCGTAATCGTCCAGTCCGTCGCAGACGTTGAACTTGGCGCTTGTGAACAGCTTCCGCAGCGCCATCCTGCGCAGCCCCTCGCTGACGCCCGATGACAGAAACGGGCTAAAGTCCGATTCCTCATCCAGTTCATCGATCGGGGGCATGTCATCGTCCGTCAATTCCTTCTGGACAGTCTCCGAAGCGACCGGTTCCGGCTGCGTGTCCGCAGCTGTTTCGATGGACATCGTGACGTCCGCGGTCTCCTGGGCGGATTGCTGTTTCCTGCGGGACCACCTGGATATGAAATCCTCATCCCGTTCCTGTGCCGGGGCGTCTTTATTGTTTCCGGTCATATTCGAGCTCGTCATTCCTTCCTGTCCGACCAATTTTTCCGCTTGCGCTTGCGCGGCCCTTCCGGCACGTAATTCTCGACGACAAACCTCTCGATCGCCTGGTAAATCTCCGCGGGGATGGCTGTGGAAAAAACATGATCGTCTGCTTCCAGGCCGGCCATCGCCTCATCATGATCCGCGGTTACCAGCACGGGCTCCAGACCCCCGTCCGGGCTCTCGTGGCAGATGACATAAAGCGACGGGTTGTCTCCGGTGAGGTTGTACCAGTAACTCTCCGCACTGTCCCGGTAAAGAGCGATCCCGAGACCGGAGCAGAGATATTGTTCCACCCCGTCTTCGCTGCGGATCAGGACCCTTCCCTTCGTCTGTTTTGCCAGATGAGCACCCGGCAGGGTCGAAACGGCCGTCCACTTTGGCACCCGCCAGCGCCCTTGTACGACTTCCCGGCGTTCCAACACGACAGCGACTGGAATATTCACTAAGGCAGTCATTGGTTCATTCACGCGCCTCGTTTTGGGTCACCGGCCCCTGAAACGAGTATCGGAACGCATCTTGCACCCGAATTCGGTCGGCTCAGGGAATCTGCCACGTATCGAGGACCACCATCATGACAGACCAACGCAACCCGGCGTCGGCGACTGACGCGCAGACGCACGGCAGCATCTCGGACTCCCAGAGTGACAAGGTACCGCGATTCATGACCGTCAAACAGGTGGCACTGTACCTGCAAGTCAACGAGAAAAAAATCTACACCCTGGTCAGCGAGGGCAAGATTCCCGCCAGCAAGGTCACGGGAAAGTGGCTTTTCCCCCGTGATCTGGTGGACCAGTGGGTTCTGGAATCTGCCCACGGCGGCCTGCTGACCGATCGGATGCTGATCGCCGGCAGCGACGATCCCCTTCTGTACAGGGCGGTCATGCAGATTGCCAACCAGATTCATGCCCGCGCCCTGATCAGCTACACCCCGACCGGGACTCAGCTCGGCCTGTCGCTGCTGGCGCGGCGCCGGGCAGACATGTGCGGGATCCACTGGGGGCCGGTCGAGGAAAGCAGCAAGCGGCACCCGGCACTGCTGAAGCAGTTCGCACAGCATTATGACTGGGTGCTGGTGCGACTGTACCGCCGCGAACAGGGGTTGATCCTGGCGCCGGACTCCTGGCCTGCCGGCAGCCGGGTGGAGGACCTGTTCTCGTCCGAACGGAGATGGGTGGCGCGGCAGGAAGGCGCCGGCTCGCAGCGGTTCCTCCAGGAGATCATTTCCCGTCACGGCGTGAACCCGGCCGCGCGCCGCATCACTGGACGAGCTTACTCGGAAAGGGACGCGGCCTCGCTGGTGGCCATGGGCCAGGCCGACGTGGCCACGGGCATTCGGGCGGCGGCGACCGAGTTCGGCCTGGACTTTCTGCCGATCGGCTGGGAGGCGTTCGACCTGACCATGCATCGGGGCATTTTCTTCCGCACCTTGTTCCAGAAGCTGCTCGAACACATGCGCGGCGCGGAAATTCAGAACCTGGCCCGAATGCTGGGCGGCTACGACCTGGCCGAGTGCGGCAATCTCATCTGGCCCACCTGAGCGGGTATTGGCCTCAGCCGACGGACAGCCGATGCTCGATCACGTGGACCAGGTTCAGCTCAGGAATCTCCAGCGTGACCCGGGCCTGCACGCCATCCGGCCCCAGGCTGCCCGCTCCGGCCGCGGCCCGAACCGCCTTCTCGATCTCTCTCTGTGACGTCACGCCCACGTTCTTCAGGAACTTGCGGATCTCCAGGTTGAGGCGTTCTTCATCGACCTTGGCCATATGCTCATCTCCTTCGCCCGCCTGGCGGGCAGTCTGTTTCCTGCTTAGATATCGCTCGACGGCATGTCGGCGCTCCCTCCACGGGGTCCGAGCTTCCGTTCGAGGGTCTTGCGTGACACCCCGAGCCGCCGGGCAGCCTGCGATCGGTTGCCCTCGCAGACCTCCAAAACGCGGCGCATGTGGTGTTCCTTGACCCGCTCGAGGGTCCAGTCTTCAGGGTACCCGAACGACCGCCCGGTGGGTGTATTTACCGATGCCGCCAGACTTTCCGCCGGGAACTTTCCCAGCATGAGAATCCGTTCGACGAAATTCCTGAGCTCTCGGGCGTTTCCGGGCCAATCGTAATCCTGCAGCATCTCGATGCGCGCGCGTCCGAGGGCCATGGGCGCCAGCCCGAGACCGCCGGCGATGGAATCCATGAAGAAATGCGCCAGGTCTTCTATGTCTTCGGTACGTTCACGCAAAGGCGGGAGCTGGACATGGATGACGTTCAGCCGGTAGTAGAGATCTTCTCGAAATCGACCCCGCCGCGCCCGTTCCGCAAGATCGTGCTGCGTTGAGGCGACGATTCGTACATCCGTCCTGACTTCCCTGTCGGACCCGACGGGACGAATCGCGCCTTCCTCCAGTGCGCGTAACAACTTCACCTCGAGTTCGAGCGGCATTTCACTGATCTCGTCAAGAAACAGGGTGCCGCCCCTGGCGGCTACGAACAGTCCCTCCCTGACCTGATGGGCGCTGGTAAATGCGCCTTTCACATGCCCGAACAGCTCGCTCTCGAGCAGCTCGGCAGCGATGGCGCCACAGTTGACCGGCACGAAGGCGCCGCGACGCCCGCTCTGATCATGCAGAAGTCTGGCCACGAGCTCTTTGCCCGTTCCTGTTTCGCCCTCGATCAGCACCGTCGCCGGCAGGGGAGCGACCCGCTCTATCAGCCGCCTGACCTCGGCCATGGATTCACTTTTTCCCACCAGGATGGCGTCGGTATCCGTCCCCGCCCGAACGCCCCGGGGAACGGCGATCACCCCGAACCCATTCCTTCCTGACGCCCCGGCCCGCTGAATGGCCGCAACGAGGGAGGCCGGCTCGAAGGGCCGCATCAGAATTTCGGAAACGCCAAAGCGAAGCGCTCCGATCGCCTGTTTTGCGGCATGTGGCTCGCAGGACAGGATAATCGCCGCGCTGCCGATGTCCTTCTTCAGCTGCGAGACCCATTCCAGCGACGAGCCGTCGCCCGCTTCCAGGTCCGCAATCACGCAGTCGAAGCGGCAGCGCTTGAGCAGACTGTCCGCGCGCCGGATGCTGCCGGCGCCCTCCGCCAGCGCCACCCGTCGCCCGAGTTCCGCGACCAGCCGCTGCCGCCTGGCCCGATCCCCGTCTACGACCAGGACCGAGGTCGTTTTCAGGGTCACGCGCCCCATGTCGCCTTGAGTCGGCACTGTCTCCTCCTGTCTGGCCGGGCTCGCTGGCTCCGAGCCGGCACTGCCCCGCATAAAGATCGCTTTTCATCGGTCACGTCATCCGGGCGAGGTTAGCCTGTGCGTCAAAATGACGCAATTGATCTGTCTTGCTCTGTCATTTTGTCCCATAATTCCCGACATCCAGGACCAAGCCGCCATGCAGCTTTCCCAGTGCCACCAGGTCGACGAGCGTGTCGGGGGCTTGTCCTGTGAAACCGGGCGCCTCTCGCCAGCATCAAGGCGAGACTGAGCGCGCTGGATAGCGTTATTCTGGTGGATTCTGGCCGATGCCCCATTGCATGGCACAGGGAAACGGGCCGCCTAACGCCGATCACCGGCTCGATCACCGCCCTTGTTCGTCACGGGGCGTCGCAACAGGCCGGGACAGAACGGCGGTCGAACCGGGTCGCATCCGCGGACCAGAACGCCAACGAAGGATGGTAGAAGTATGGGGTGTTTCAAGGACCAGATCACCGGTGTCGTCCTGGCCGGCGGGCAAGGGCGTCGTATGGGCGGCGTCGACAAGGGCCTTGTCGACCTCGCCGGACGCACCATGATCGAGCACGTGATCGAACGACTGGCGCCCCAGGTGGGGAACCTCATGATCAATGCCAACAGAACCCTCGAGACCTACGCGGCGCTGGGATATCCGGTGGTGCCGGATGCGGATGACGACTTCCTCGGGCCGCTGGCCGGCATACTGGCGGCCATGCGGTCGGCCCGGACAGCTTTCATTCTCACCGTCCCCTGCGACACGCCCCTGCTCGCGCCTGACCTGGCCGACCGCTTGTGGCACGCCGTCGACAGGGCGGGCGCTGAGCTGGCGGTGGTCCATGACGGCGATCGTTTGCAGCCCGTGTTCGCGCTGATCACCACCTCCCTGGCCGACAGCCTGGCGCGGTATATGGCGCGAGGGGGGCGTAAAATCGACCGCTGGTATGAAACACATCGCCTCGCTACAGTGGATTTCAGCGACGCGGCGTCCAGCTTCGTCAATGTCAACGATCCGCAGCAACGCGCGAACATCGAGGCCATGCTGGTCGAGTCCGACTGAAGTCCGTGCCTCGATGCGACAGGAGAACCCATGACGGAGAATCCGCAACAACTCTTCGATCCATGCGTCGCGGATCCCCATGGCGAGCCCACGCTGCGACTGGAAGAGGCCCTGGAAAGGATGCAGGCCGATGTCCGTCCCGTGACCGGGGTCGAGGCATTGTCCCTGCGCGACGCCCTGGGCAGGGTCCTGGCCGAAGATGTCACCTCCGCCATTGACGTCCCGTCCCATACGAATTCCGCCATGGACGGATATGCCGTGCGGGCCGCTGACCTGCCGAGTGCCGGCTCCGTCGGCTTGAAGGTGCTGGGCACGGCCTGGGCCGGACGCCCCTTTCGCGGCGATGTGGGGCCCGGCGAATGCGCCCGGATCATGACCGGGGCGACGCTCCCCGCCGGTGCCGACACAATCGTCATCCAGGAGCACGCGACCCGGGAGGGCGAACAGGTCATCATCGGCCCCGGCCACCGTGCCGGCCAGCATGTGCGTCACGCGGGGGAAGATGTCGGGGCCGGCGACGTTGCCCTGCGGGCCGGGACTGTTCTGCAACCCGCTCATCTGGGGTTGCTGGCCTCTCTGGGGGTCGACAGGATCAGTGTCCGCAGACGTCCGCGGGTCGCGTTCTTTTCCACTGGCGACGAATTGTGCGGCCCCGGGACACCGCTGGAAGAAGGCCAGATCTATGACAGCAATCGCTTCACGATCCACGGGATGCTGACGCGACTGGACATGGATCTGAACGACATGGGCATCATCCCGGATGACCGGGACCTGATTCGGCGCGCCTTCGCGGACGCGGCTCGCGACGCCGATGCCATTGTTACGTCCGGCGGCGTATCCGTTGGTGAAGCAGATTTCGTGACCGAAACTCTCGAAGAGATGGGTTCCGTGGGATTCTGGAAAGTGGCTATCAAGCCGGGACGCCCCATCGCGTTCGGCAGAGTCCAGGGCGCGCTTTTTTTCGGACTGCCCGGCAATCCCGTCTCGGTGATGGCCACCTTTTACCAGCTGGTGAGGCCGGCCCTGCTCAGACTCAAGGGGATCGACAAACCCGAACCGGACATCCGGGTCCGAGCCATGTGCAGATCCCGGCTCAAAAAGAAACCCGGCCGCGTGGAGTTCCAGCGAGGCATCCTGACGCAGGACGCCGGGGGCCGCTACGTCGTGGACGTTACCGGGCACCAGGGCGCCGGCGTATTGCGGTCCATGGCCGAGGCCAATTGTTTCATCGTCCTCCCCCTCGACGGAGACACGGTGACGCCCGGCGACGAGGTCCAGGTTCAACCGTTCAGCGCGCTGATCTGAGAGGGCACGCAGTCAATCCATCTCCCCAAGGAGTCACCGCCCATGGCCCACGGCCACGACAAGAAAGAACGTGAACTGATCCCTCTGGCAATCGCCGTCCTGACGGTATCCGACTCTCGGTCGGAGGACACGGACAAGTCAGGCAAACTGCTCGTTGACCGCGTAACGTCGGCAGGACACCGGTGCGTCGAGAAACTGATCGTGCCGGACGACGTGTACAGGATCCGGGCCGCGGTCTCCCGCTGGATTGCCGATCCGGACGTGCAAGCGGTGATCACCACCGGTGGCACGGGCATCACCGGTCGGGACGGAACACCCGAGGCGGTGCTTCCCCTGCTGGACAAGGTCATCGACGGTTTCGGTGAAATCTTCCGGTCCATCTCCTTCACCCAGATCAAGACGTCCACTATCCAGTCCCGGGCGATCGCCGGCGTGGCCAACGGCACGTACGTCTTTTGCGTCCCCGGCTCATCCGGAGCCTGCGCCACGGCCTGGGATGAGGTCATCGCGGCACAGCTCGATTATCGAACTCGACCGTGCAATCTGGTCGAGTTGATGCCCAGGCTTCTGGAAACCTGACCGGCAGACTGAGTGAGACAGGATCCTCCGAAACCATGAGTGCGGCAGTCAGGTTGTTCGTCGGCACCAAGAAGGGACTCTTCCGCCTGCACGGGGACGGCACCCGGAACCGCTGGACCATGGACGGGCCCCATATCGAGGGTTACGAGGTCATTCATACCTCTACCGACCCGACCGAACCGGACACGGTTTACGCAGCGGTCAACCACGCGGTGTGGGGGGCTCATGTCTATGTCAGTCGGGACGGCGGCCAGGCCTGGTCATCCCTGGCAGGGGTACCGCACTATTCCGACAACCGGGAAAAGTCCGGCCTCAAGGCCGTCTGGTATCTGACTCAGACGCGCGACGGGCGTCGAATGTACGCGGGCATCGACCCGGCGGGCCTTTTTTACAGCGACGACCAGGGATTCAGCTGGCACCCGGTGACCGGGCTCAATGATCATCCGACCAACGTCACCTGGGAACCCTCCCGGGGCATCTTCGCGGTCCATTCGATCCAGGTGGATCCATCGGACCCGGCACGCATCTGGGCCGCCGTGTCGGCGGGTGGCGTGTACCGAAGCGTCGACGGCGGCAAACAGTGGACGCCGGCCAACACCGGGGTCCGCGCGGAGAACCTGCCGAACCGTTTTCCGGAAACAGGGCACAACGTCCACCGGCTCGTCATGCACCCGCGCCAACCCTCGCGTCTGTACCGGCAGTGTTATAACGGTACTTATCGCAGCGACGACGGCGGGGTGACCTGGATCGAGATCACCGCCGGGCTGCCGAGCGATTTCGGGTATGCCATCGTCACCGACCCGAAGGATCCGGACACCGTATTCCAGATCCCGGAATCCAGTTCTCACCTGCGAACGCCCGTTGACGGTTGCCTCCGCGTTTTCCGCAGCGCGGATGCCGGCACGAGCTGGTCTTCGGTCAGCGACGGGCTGCCCCGGGAACATGTTTACGTCACCGTGCTTCGCGAGGCCATGGACGCTGACGGCCTGGATCCATGCGGGCTATATTTCGGCACCTCGGGTGGGCACCTGTTCGCAACACCGGCAGCGGGCGGCCAGTGGCGCATGATCGCCGGGTTCCTGCCGCGGATACTGACCGTGAAGGCACAAGCGCTTTCGAGCGAACAATGAACGATCTCCTGGACGTGCTGGAAGCCCGAGAAGGGATCGTCTGTGCCATCGGCGCCGGCGGAAAAAAAAGCACCCTGTACGCCCTTGCCCGGCATCACCCGGGTAAAGTCGCGATCACGGCCACGGTCTACAACACATTCTTTCCGGCAGACCTGGACGCAGTCGAAGTGATCGCCGCGGAAGATTTTCTGGAGGCCCGGCTGGACGCGGTGCCCGACGCCCGCAGGATCGCCTTCGCCTGTCCGGGCGGCAAAGCGGGCCGCCACGCCGGCGTGGAAGCCGTGCGGGTTCGGGAGCTTCACGAGTCACAGGCCTTCGACGTTACCCTGGTCAAAGCGGACGGGGCACGCATGCGATGGATCAAGGCGCCCAGGGCAGGCGAGCCGGTCCTGCCTCCGGATCCCGACACGATACTGATGGTGGTCTCGGCGCGCGCCCTCGGGGAACCGCTCGGCGATCGGATCGCCCATCGAGCGGAGCGCGTGGCGGCAGTCACCGGCGCCCGCCTCGGGGAGCCCTTCGAGACGGTCCACTTGGCGCGGCTGCTCACTCATCCGCAGGGCCTGCTGGCCGGCACCGGGAACGCTCGGATCATCCCGGTGATCAACATGGTGGACGATGAGGCGAAGGAAAAACTGGCCACCCGGGCCGCCGAGACCGCTCTGGATTTCTCCTCGCGCTTCGACCGGGTCGTCCTGGCCCGGATGCGTGACCCGGCCAGGCCGGTGGTGGCCGTCATCCACCGGTGACTTCGCAGGGCGTGAGAGCCCTATATAATCGGCAACATGAGCCAGGTGATCGTATGGATTCCGCCCGCGCTGCGGGAGTTCGTCGCCGGGGCGGAACAATTGACGGTAGAGGCGGATGACGTGTCGTCCGCCCTCGCGGCTGTGGGTCGCGATCATGCCGGTTTCTTGAACCGGGTCCTCACGCCGGACGGCACGCTCCGACCGCTGGTCAACGTGTTCGTCGAGGAGGACAACATACGCCACCTGCAGGGCCTCCGGACGCCGCTTTCGGACGGCCATTCCGTCGCCATCATCCCGGCAATAGCCGGCGGCTGAAGCAGCCTCGCCGGCGGCGGCTCTTTGGCGCGGAGCGATCAGGCGTTACGATCAGGTCAGCATCCTGCCCGGAGTCCCCATGTCGCCGTCAGAAGCCGAAATCGTCCGCCTCAGGCATCCGGGCAAGGGAAAGCACACCACACGGCCTGTACCGAAAGGCCGTCAGGTAGACCCGGTGGCCGTGGACGAGGTGCGCGGGCTTCTCGGGCCCGAGCCCGTCCGCCGCGATCTGCTGATCGAGTATCTGCACGCCGTCCAGGATGCCTTCGGGCATCTCTCGACCAGACACCTGGCGGCCCTCGCCGAACTGATGAAGCTGGCCCAGACGGAGGTCTTCGAGACCGCCACGTTCTATGCTCACTTCGATGTCATCCCGGAAGGCCAGGAGCCTCCGCCCGACATTACGGTCCGGGTCTGCGACGGGCTCAGCTGCGAGCTGGCAGGGGCCGAAAGCCTTATGGAAGGCCTCCGGCATGTTCTCGGCAGCGGCGCCAGGGTCCTCAGGGCCCCCTGCATGGGTCGCTGTCACTGCGGACCGACGGTGGCAGTGGGCGCACGCCACCTGGATCACGCGACGGTCGACCTGGTCGCGGATGCGGTAAGCGAAAAACGAATGAAGCCGGTCATTCCGGACTATGTCCACCTGGAGAATTATCTGGCCGACGGCGGCTATGGCGTTCTGAAACAGTGCCTCGATGGCCGGCGTTCGGTGGAATCCGTCATCGCGATCCTGACTGATTCGGGTCTTCGGGGACTGGGCGGCGCCGGTTTTCCCCCCGGACGAAAGTGGGAAATCGTCAGGTCCTACGACGGCCCGCGGGCACTGGCGGTCAATGCCGACGAGGGCGAACCGGGCACATTCAAGGACCGCTTCCACCTGGAGAACAGCCCGCACAACGTGCTCGAGGGCATGCTCATCGCAGCCTGGGCGGTTGAAGCGGAAACCGCGTATTTGTACGTCCGGGACGAATACCCGGCGGCCAGGGCAATTCTGCGGAAGGAAATCGATGCCCTGACGGGGACCGGGTTGGCAGACCATGTCCGGATCGAGTTGCGCCGGGGCGCCGGCGCCTATATCTGCGGCGAGGAATCGGCGATGATCGAGTCGATCGAGGGCAAGCGCGGTCTGCCGCGACACCGACCGCCCTACGTGGCCGAGGTCGGGATATTCGGCCGGCCGACCCTGGTCAACAATGTGGAAACCCTCTACTGGATCCGGGACATCCTGGAGAAAGGGGCGACGTGGTTCGCCGACCATGGCGTCAAAGACGCCAGGGGCCTGCGCAGCTACTCCGTGTCCGGACGGGTGCGCGACCCGGGGATCAAGCTGGCCCCGGCCGGCATCACCGCCCGCGAGCTCATCGAGAACCACTGCGGCGGCATGGCCCCCGGCCATGAATTCAAGGCGTACCTTCCAGGGGGGGCGTCCGGCGGTATCCTGCCGGCATCCATGGCCGATTTGCCGCTGGACTTCGGTTCCCTGGAGCCCTATGGCAGCTTCGTGGGCTCCCATGCGGTCATCGTCCTGGGACATCGGGACGACCTGCGCCGGGTGGCGCTCAACCTCATGCGGTTCTTCGAGGACGAGAGTTGCGGCCAGTGCACACCCTGCCGGGTAGGAACGGAGAAAGCCGTGGCGCTGATGCGGCGGCCTGAGTGGGATGCCGAGCTCCTGCGCGAGCTGGCGGACACCATGACCGACGCGTCCATCTGCGGACTGGGCCAGGCTGCCGGCAACCCGCTCATGTCGCTGCTCCGTTATTTCCCGGAGACGCTACGGTGACCCGCAAGGATCCCGTCCGCTTTTTCCTGGACGGTGACCAGGTTGAAGCCGCACCCGATGAAACGTTATGGGAGGTCGCACGCCGGCAGGGGACCGAAATTCCGCACCTCTGCCACCATCCGGAGCCTGGCTACCGACCGGACGGCAACTGCCGGGCTTGCATGGTCGAAATCGAAGGTGAGCGCGTACTCGCCGCCTCATGCATTCGCAAGCCGACCCCCGGCATGAAGGTGCATACCTTTGGGGAGAGAGTCGACAAGGCCCGCAGCATGGTCTTCGAGATGTTGGTGGCCGACCAGCCGCCGCGGGCCTCGGCCCATGACCCGGAGTCCCGCTTCTGGCGCTGGGCGGATCGCCTGGGCGTCGACGGCAGCCGCCTGCCCGCGCGGCGTCCCGGGACCCCTGACACCAGCCATCCGGCCATGAGCGTATTTCTCGACGCATGTATTCACTGCACCCTGTGCATTCGCGCCTGTCGCGAAGTCCAGGTGAACGACGTGATCGGCATGGCCTACCGCGGTCATCACGCCTCGATCGTGTTTGACCAGGATGATCCCATGGGCGTCAGCACCTGCGTGGCCTGCGGGGAATGCGTCCAGGCGTGCCCCACCGGGGCACTGATGGAGTCGAGCCGGGTGGACGAAACGGGCCGCGCGCGGGCACTCGACATGAACTCCGTGAACAGTGTCTGCCCTTACTGCGGTGTGGGATGCCAGGTGACCTATCAGGTCGCCGATCATCGCATCGTTACGGTCCGGGGCCGCAACGGCCCGTCAAACAGAAACCGCCTGTGCGTAAAGGGTCGCTTTGGCATGGACTACGTGCACCACGCGCACCGGCTGACGCACCCGCTGATCCGCCGTGACGACGCGCCCAAGGCAGCAGATCTCCAGGTCGACCCGGCCGACCCCTCGAGCCACTTCCGGAAAGCTTCCTGGGACGAGGCCCTGGAGGCTGCGGCCGGCGGTTTGCTGCGTATTCGCGAGCGGGACGGGGGCCGGGCACTGGCAGGTTTCGGATCGGCCAAGGGGTCCAACGAGGAGGCCTACCTGTTCCAGAAACTGGTGCGGACCGGTTTTGGCAGCAACAACGTGGATCACTGCACGCGCCTGTGTCATGCCTCCTCCGTCGCCGCCCTGCTGGAAGGTATTGGCTCCGGCGCGGTGACGGCCCCGTTTACCGCCGCCGAGGATGCCGATGTGATCGTGGTGATCGGCGCCAACCCCACCGAGAATCACCCGGTGGCCGCCACTTTCTTCAAGCAGGCCGCCCAGCGGGGGAAGACGCTGATCGTCATGGACCCGAGGGGCACGGCGCTCAAGCGGCACGCCACCCACATGCTCCAGTTCAATCCCGGCACCGACGTGGCCATGCTCAACGCCATGCTGAATGTGATCATCAGCGAGGAACTGTACGACCGGGATTACGTGACCCGACGTACCGAGGGGTTCGAAAGCCTCAAGCGAGGAATTGGCGAATTTACGCCCGAGGCCATGGCCCCGATCTGCGGTATCGACGCGCCTACGCTGCGCAGGGTCGCACGCACTTATGCCAATGCCGACCGTTCGATCGTGTTCTGGGGAATGGGGATCTCCCAGCATACCCACGGAACGGACAACGTTCGCTGCCTGATTGCCCTGGCGACACTCTCCGGACATATCGGCCGACCGGGCACCGGCCTGCACCCGCTTCGGGGCCAGAACAACGTCCAGGGGGCGTCGGACGCCGGGCTGATACCGATGATGTACCCGGATTACGGGCCGGTGGATTCCCCTGAGGTTCGTGCCCGATTCGAGGATGCCTGGGGCGTCACCCTGGACCCGGACAGGGGTCTGACCGTGGTCGAGATCATGGACGCGATCCACGCCGGCCAGATTCGCGGCATGTACATCATGGGCGAGAACCCGGCCATGTCGGACCCGAACGTCACTCATGCCCGGGCCGCGCTGGCCAGTCTCGATCACCTGGTGGTACAGGACATCTTCCTGACCGAAACCGCCTGGCACGCGGATGTCGTCCTGCCGGCCTCGGCCTGGCCGGAGAAAACCGGCACGGTCACCAACACCAACCGGCAGGTTCAGCTGGGACGGCAGGCCCTGGATCCGCCGGGAGACGCGAGAGAAGACCTCTGGATCATCGGGCAGATCGCCAGAAGGCTGGGGCTCGAATGGAATTACGGACACGCCC